>Ga0222427_100163_pt1 | contig 171635 bp, 153 predicted proteins | sample 2B20Ametagenome_FD_182890 | JGI IMG/M metagenome (GOLD analysis project Ga0222427, IMG submission 182890) | Enriched microbial communities from leaf-cutter ant dump, University of Wisconsin, Madison, United States - 2B20A (version 2) | ecosystem: Environmental > Terrestrial > Nest > Insects... | reverse complement strand
TGGGCCTGCTGGTCGCGCTGCTGTTGCTGGCGGGCCTGCTGCTGGGCCTGCTGGTCGCGCTGCTGTTGCTGGCGGGCCTGCTGCTGGGCCTGCTGGTCGCGCTGCTGTTGCTGGCGGGCCTGCTGCTGGGCTTGCTGGTCACGCTGTTGCTGTTGGCGCGCCTGCTGCTGGGCTTGTTGGTCACGCTGCTGTTGCTGGCGGGCCTGCTGCTGGGCCTGCTGGTCGCGCTGCTGTTGCTGGCGAACCTGCTGCTGGGCCTGCTGGTCGCGCTGCTGTTGCTGGCGAACCTGCTGCTGGGCCTGCTGGTCGCGCTGCTGTTGCTGGCGAGCCTGCTGCTGGGCTTGCTGGTCACGCTGTTGCTGCTGGCGGTCCTGCTGCTGGGCTTGCTGGTCACGCTGCTGTTGCTGGCGGGCTTGCTGCCGGGCAGCGTCCTGGCCGCCGCGCCCCTGGTCCGGCCCGTTGCCTGGCCGAGCGGCGTCGCGCGGAGGGCGATCATCGGGACGTCTGCCGTTGTCGGAGGCGTGGTCCACGAACGCCTGGGGCGGGCGCCCCTTGTTGTGGTCGTAGAACTGCCCGCGGTCCTTGCCGGCGTCACGCACGTAACCGCGCTGGGCCTGGGTGGGCGGCGCATGGCGGTCGTTGCGGGCGGCGAGTTCGCGCGGGTCGGCCCGACGCTGGATGCCCGAGGGGCCGCCATGGTAGCTGACGCGCCGGTTGTCCACGTTATTGACCACCACGGTGTGGTTGTAGACGTTGGTGACGCGGGTGACGTTCACGTTCGTGACGGAGCGGTTGTAATAGAAGCGGTCGCGCTTCCAGTAGCCGCCCGCGTAGCCGCGGCCCGTGTAGCCGAAGCCGTAATTGATGCCGCCGTAGAAGCCCACGTGGGGGCCCCAGTAGCCGGCGTTCCAGATGTACAGGCCGTTCACGAAGCCCCAGTAGCCCGGGGTCCAGAGCGCGCCGGTGTAGGGCGCGAGCACCCAGGCGCCCGGCACCCAGAAAAAGCCGTAGGGGTTGCGGCTCCAATAGCCGGGCACCCAGATGTAGCCGTCGGCGGGGGCGGGCGGCTGGACGTAGACGGGCAGGGGCGGAGGCGGCTCGGGGCTGCGGTCCACCAGCGCAAGATTCGCGTCCGCCGGGTCGCCGCCGTCATAGACGGGGGCGGCGGGTGCCGGCGGCGGTTCGTACGTCTGCGCCGCGGCGCCGGCGCAGGCGGCCAGCAGGATCGCGGCGGCGAAAGGCCGAGGGCGGAGGATCCGGGAGGTGGGAGTCATGGTTTTTTCCTTGGCGCAACGGGCGCGCGGATCAGTAGCCACGATAGTAGTAATGGGGCGCGGGATAGGCGGGGTAGTAGTAATAATGCGGCGTGTAATAGACCGGGGCCGGGCGGTAGTACGCCGGCCTGGCCGGCACCACCACGCACCCGGTCAATGCGCTGGCCATCGCCAGCATCAGCAACAGACGCTTCTTCATCGTGCAACTCCTGCCGAACGCCAGGCGCGGCTTGCGCCCTGGTTGCGCTCGTAAGGATTAGGCCATAGGCGCCCGTCCGGAGTTCTGGACTGTAATCGTTCCGAAACAGCTTTCGGGTGACGGATGTTTGCGCCCGCGTGACCGTCGATGACGTTCGTATCAGGATGGTGGGCCCCCACGCTGCGCACGCTTTGCGTGCTTGCTGCCCCCGAGGGGGCTGCGCCGCTAGGGTGTGGGCCCCCACGCTGCGCATGCTACGCATGCTTGCTGCCCCCCGAGGGGGCTGCGCCGCCTTGGGAGCGGCCCGGCGGCGGCGCGGCTATTCTTGCGAGGAGCCGCAAAACAGGCTTCTCTTCAAGGCATACACTGCGATGCAAAGCAGTCGCCGCCCCGAGGGGGCTGCGCCCCTTGGGGCGGCCCGGCGGCGGTGCGGCTATTCTTGCGAGGAGCCGCAAAACAGGCTTCTCTTCAAGGCATGCACCGCGCTGCAAAGCAGTTGCCTCTCCGGCGCACTGGCTATGCTTGCCTGCTGGGAAGCTTTACGCTGCGTATTTTGGCGCTTGGCAAAAAAATAGGGGCCGCCTGAGCGACCCCTATCTGATGCCAGCCGCGCGTGGCGGGCTTTAGTTCCAGCGGCCGCCGTTGCCGGCGAGGCTGAAGCGGCCGGCGCCCATGAAGGCGATGGCCAGGCCGGTGAAGAGGAACATGCCTTGCAGTTCCAGCGCCCAGCCGCCGTTGTTGGTCAGGCTGCTGATCTGGCCGCTGTGGGCCAGCAGGATGGCGACGACCATGTTGATGGCGATCAGCAGGCCCCCGAGGCGGGTGTAGACGCCGACGATGATCAGGACGGGGGCGAGGATTTCGCCGACGTACGCGCCATAGGCCAGGAAGCCGGGCAAGCCGTGCGAGGACAGCATGCCGCTGATGCCGCCGACGCCGCCGCCGGTCAGTTTGAACAGGCCGTGCAGGAGTATCAGAATGCCTAGGGTCAGGCGCAGGATCAGTTTGCCGGTGTCGTCGGACTTGATCATGGTGGGTTCTCTTCTATTGGTTGAAAGGGACAGCGGCCGTTGGAGCGCGTTGCGAGCCTTTGGTTCCACCCCCGGGACTCCCCGCGGGGCGGGGAAGCGAACCGGGGACGGGCCGGGCCATTATTGCAAAACCCGATCAAAATCATCAAGCATTTGTCGTGGCCTCGCGACGCTTTTCAACAAATGCTTACCGACGGGGCAGGCGCTCAGAATTCTTCCAGGAAGCGCATGCGGAAGCGGCGGCCCTTGATGTTGCTGTTGGACAGGCGGGAGAAGGCCTGCTTGGCGATCTGGCGGTCCAGCGCGACGTAGGAGACGAATTCGCCGATATTGATCTTGCCGACCTGCTCGAACGCCAGGCCGCCGTCGCCCGTCAGGGCGCCCAGCAGGTCGCCGGGGCGCAGCTTGTCTTTCTTGCCGCCCTGGATGCACAGGGTGATCATCGGCGCGCGCAGCGGGCGGTCCGCCTTGGGCCGCAGCGATTTGATGTCGGCCCAGACCAGCGGCGCGCCCTGGTATTGCTCGATCAGGTTCGCCCAGCGCATTTCATCGGGCGAGCACAGGCTGAGCGCCAGGCCTTTCTGTTCGCCGCGGCCGCTGCGGCCGATGCGGTGCACGTGCACCTCGGTGTCCTTGGTGACGTCCACGTTGATGACGGCGCCCAGGTTCTGGATGTCCAGGCCGCGGGCGGCGACGTCGGTGGCGACCAGCACGGCGCAGCTCTGGTTGGCGAACTGGATCAGGATTTCATCGCGTTCGCGCTGTTCCAGGTCGCCGTTGAGGGCCTGGGCGCTGATGCCTTCGGCCTGCAGGCGCTCGACCAGGTCGTGGCTGCGCACCTTGGTATTGCAGAACGCCAGCGTGGAGGCCGGCCGGAAGTGCGCCAGCAGGCGGGCCACGGCGTCGAGCCGGTCGCGGTCGTCGATTTCGTAGAAGATCTGCTCGATTCGGCTGGCGTCGTGCTGCGCCTCGACCTTGACTTCGGCGGGGTTGCGCAGGAAGCGGGCGGCGAGCTTGCGAATGTTGTCGGGGTAGGTGGCCGAGAACAGCAGGGTCTGGCGCTTGACCGGGCAATGCGAGGCGATGGCGACGATGTCGTCGTAGAAGCCCATGTCCACCATCCGGTCGGCTTCGTCCAGCACCAGGGTGTTCAGGCCGGCCAGGTCCAGGTTGCCGCGCGCCAGGTGATCCTGGATGCGGCCGGGCGTGCCGACCACGATATGGGCGCCGCGGGCGAGGGATTCGGCCTGCGGGCGCGTGGCGGCGCCGCCGCACAGGGTCAGGATCTTGATGTTGGGGATCTGGCGGGCCAGCCGGCGCAGTTCCTGGGCGACCTGGTCGGCCAGCTCGCGGGTGGGGCAGAGCACCAGGGATTGGGGGGCCAGCCAGGGCGGGTTGACCTTCTGCAGCACGCCCAGCCCGAACGCCGCGGTCTTGCCGCTGCCGGTCTTGGCCTGCGCGATGATATCGCGGCCCTCCAGGATCAGCGGCAGGCTTTGCGCCTGGATGGACGTCATTTGCTCGAAACCCAGGCTTTCCAGGTTGGAAAGCAGGGCGGGCGCGAGGGGCAGGGAAGAGAAGGCGGTGTTCGTCACGTTGCGGGGCGCCAGGCGAGGGCGCCTATAGGGGAATCAACCGAGAGTGTAAGGCCTGCCGGCCGCCCGCGGCGCCTTGGGCCGGCGCGGGCGCCGGATGCCGCGCGTTCAGGGCTCGTCCGGCGCGTCGGACGGCGGCTGGTAGGTATGGGCGAGCTTGCGGGCGGCTTCCTGCATGCGGGGCAGCCAGGCGCGGGCGCCCTCGATGGATAGGCGCGCCACGGGCGCGTGCAGCGCCACCGCCGCGATGGCGCGCGACCCTTGCAGGATCGGCACCGCCATGCAGACGATGCCGAGCAGGAATTCCTCGCGGTCGAAGCTGGCGCCTTCCTTCTTGATGACGCGCAGTTCGCGTTCCAGCGCCGCCACGTCGCACAGGGTGTTGGGGGTGTAGCGCGGCAGCGGCGCGGCGGCGAGCAGGCGCTCGCGGGCCTCCCGCCGCATATGGGCCAGGAACAGCTTGCCGCTGGCGGAGCAATGCAGGGGCACGCGCGAGCCCGATTGCAGGTTGACCCGCAGCGGCCAGGCGGTTTCGACGCGGTCCAGGTAGATGACCTCGTCGCCGTCCAGCATGGTGCAGTTGCAGGTTTCGCCGATTTCGTCGACCAGGCTGTCCAGGATGCGGTGGCGTTCGCCCCGCAGCGGCGAGTTCAGCAGCGTGTCCCGCGCCAGCGCGCTCAGCCGCGGGCCGCTGACGTAGCTTTTGCCGGCGGGTTCGCGCAGCAGCATGCCGGCGTCGACCAGGCGCGACAGGATGCGCAGGACGGACGGCTTGGGCAGGCCGGTGGCATCCGTAAGCGCGGCCAGCGTTACGGGCTGCCCGGCCCGGGCGACCTGTTCCAGCAGGGTCAGGGCGCGCAGCGCGGCGGAGGATTCGTCTTTCATCTTTCAATAATTGAAGATTCGGCGGCGTGATGCCTATCCTCGCACGGATTTTGCAGAAAATGAAACGGCATGGGGTGGGATCGGCGCCCGTTCTGCTGCAGTATCGGATCACGCCGGCCTAGCTGCAATCCGACCCGCGCCGGCCTGCCAGGAGAGAGACCATGAGCAGCAAGCAACACATGACCCCCAGCGAAGCGTTCGTCGAAACGTTGGTCGCCCAGGGCGTCAAGGACGTATTCGGCATCGTCGGCTCGGCCTTCATGGACGCGCTGGACCTGTTTCCGGCGGCGGGCATCCGCTTCGTCCCGACGGTGCACGAGCAGGGCGCGGCCCACATGGCCGACGGCTATTCCCGCGTGACCGGCCGCCATGGCGTCTGCATCGCGCAGAACGGGCCGGGCATCACCAATTTCGTGACCGGCGTGGCGGCTGCCTACTGGGCGCACAGCCCGGTCGTGGCGATCACGCCCGAGACCGGCACCTCGGGCATGGGCCTGGGCGGTTTCCAGGAAACCGAGCAATTGCCGATCTTCTCCCGCATCACCAAGTACCAGGCGCATGTGAACCGCCCCGACCGCATGGCCGAGTTCACCGCCAAGGCCTTTGACAACGCCCTTGCCGAACGCGGCCCCACGCAGTTGAACATCCCGCGCGATTACTTCTACGGTGAAGTGGACGTGGCCATTCCCGAACCGCGGCGGGTTCGCCGCGGCCCGGGTTCCGAGGAGGACCTGGAAGCGGCGGCCGCCATGCTGGCTCAGGCCAAGTTCCCCGTCATCGTGGCGGGCGGCGGCGTGCTGTTCTCCGAGGGCCAGGCGGAATGCGTGGCGCTGGCCGAGCTGCTGGGCGCGCCAGTGGTGACGAGCTACCTGCACAACGATGCCTTCCCCGCTAGCCACCCGCTGTGGTGCGGCCCGCTGGGCTATCAGGGCGCCAAGGCGGGCATGAAGCTGCTGTCGCAGGCCGATGTGGTGCTGGCCCTGGGCACGCGGCTGGGGCCCTTCGGCACCTTGCCGCAGCACGGGCTGGACTATTGGCCGCAGGGCGCGCGCATCATCCAGGTCGACGCCGACCACCGCATGCTGGGCCTGGTGCGGCCGGTGTCGGTAGGCATCTGCGGAGACGCCAAGCCGGCCGCCGCCGCGCTGACCGCCAAGCTGAAGGGGCGCGACGTGGCCAGCGCGCGCACCAAGGCGGCGCGTGGCGAACAGATCGCGGCGCAGAAGGCCGAGTGGGAAAAGGAACTGGACAGCTGGTCGCACGAGCGCGACGACTGGAGCCTGGACATCATCGAGCGCGGTGGCGGCCGCATGCATCCGCGCCGCATGCTGCGCGAACTCGAACTCGCCATGCCCAAGCACGTGATGGTGTCTACCGACATCGGCAACATCTGCTCGGTGTCCAACAGCTACCTGCGCTTCGACGAGCCGAATTCGATGCTGGCCGCCATGAGCTTCGGCAACTGCGGCTACGCCTTGCCGGCCCTGATCGGCGCCAAGCTGGGCCGCCCCGACCGGCCGGCCGTGGCCTACGTGGGCGACGGCGCCTGGTGCATGAGCTTCCAGGAACTGCTGACCTGCGTGCGCGAGCAGATCCCGGTGACGGCGGTGGTGTTCCACAACGGCCAGTGGGGCGCGGAGAAGAAGAACCAAGTGGACTTCTACGGGCGCCGATTCGTCGGCAGCAACCTGAAGAACCCGAACTTCTCGGAACTGGCGCGGGCCATGGGCGCGGAGGGCATACGCGTGGAGCACGCCGATCAGGTGGGCGCTGCCTTGCAGGCCGCCTGCAAGGCGCAGTCGGAAGGCAAGACCACCGTGCTCGAAATGATGGTCAGCCAGGAACTCGGCGATCCGTTCCGTCGCGATGCGCTCAAGCAGCCGGTGCGCTTCCTGGACAAGTACAAGCCTTACGTGAACCAGCCGTTCAGCCCGGGCGAGGTGCCGCTGCCGATCGACCCCGTCGGGCGCTGACCGCGACGCGCCCGGCGCGGCAATGTCCGCGCCGGGTTTTCCCCGCTAGGCCTGGCGGCTCGTCCGCGGCAGGAGCACGTAGAGATGGAAAGCGATCGATTGTTCGAGCCGCTGCGCCGCGCCGCGCTGTCGGCGGGGCGCCTGCGCACCGCGGTGGCCTACCCGCTGTGCCCCACCAGCCTGGGGGCCGCGGTGCAGGCGCGCGACGCCGGCTACATCGAGCCGGTGCTGGTGGGCCCGGCTCGCAGGTTGCTGGCCCTGATGGCGGAGGCGGGCCTGGCCGAGGGCGAACTGGAGGTGGTCGACACGCCCGACGACGAAGCCCAGACGGCCTGCGCGGCCGCCGCCCTGGCGCGCGACGGCGCGGTGCGCATGCTGATGAAAGGCAGCCTGCACACCGATCACTTCATGTCGGCGGTGGTGGCGCGCGACGCCGGCCTGCGCACCGCCAGGCGCATCAGCCATGCCTTCGTGATGGCGGTGGCCGCCTATCCCAAGCTCTTCATCCTGACCGACGCGGCGGTCAATATCGCGCCGACCCTGCAGGAGAAGGCGGACATCGCGCAGAACGCGATCGACCTGGCCCGCGCCCTGGGCGTGGAACGGCCCAAGCTCGCGGTGCTGTGCGCCACCGAATCGGTGAACCCGTCGATGCCGGCCACGCTGGACGCCGCGGCCCTGTCGAAGATGGCCGACCGCCAGCAGATCCGGGGCGGAGACATCGACGGCCCGCTGGCCTTCGACAACGCCATCTCGCGCGTGGCGGCCGACCAGAAGGGGATCGTCTCGCCCGTGGCGGGCGACGCCGACATCCTGCTCGTGCCCGACATCGAGGCCGGCAACATGCTCTACAAGGAGCTCACCTGGCTGGCCGGCGCGGCCACCGCGGGGCTGGTGCTGGGCACGCGCGTGCCCGTGCTGCTGACGAGCCGCTCGGATTCCATGCCGGCCCGCGTCAACAGCTGCGCCGTGGCCGCGCTGTACGCGCGCGCGCTCGCCGGCTGATCGCGATCGGTCCTGGATCGGGGCCTGGCTCCAAAAAGTCCGGCGGTTTGGTACTAAGCCCGGGCCGGCAGGCTGGCTACGCTAGTTCCAAGGCCATCCATTGAATGGCTCGTGCGACAGAACACTAAGGGGTAGAACATGCGCAGCGCAAGAAAATGCTTGACCGCGATGCTGGCCGCCCTGGCCATGGCGGGCGGGGCGGTGGCGGCGGATGCTCCCAAGCCGGGAGGCACGCTGGTCATCGGTTCGACGCAGGTGCCGCGGCACCTGAACGGCGCGGTGCAGTCGGGCACCGCCACCGCGCTGCCCAGCGCGCAGTTGTTCGCCAGCCCGCTGCGCTACGACGCCGATTGGAAGCCGCAGCCTTATCTGGCGCAGTCGTGGGAGCTTTCCCCGGACGGCAAGTCGCTGACGCTGCACCTGCGCAAGGACGCGCTGTTCCACGACGGCAAGCCGGTCACCTCGGCGGACGTGGCGTTCTCGGTCATGGCGGTCAAGAACAACCACCCGTTCCAGACCATGTTCGCGCCGGTGGAGGCCGTCGATACGCCGGATCCCCATACTGCGGTGCTGCGCATGAGCAAGCCGCACCCGGCCATCCTGCTGGCGCTGTCGCCGGCCCTGATGCCGGTGCTGCCCAAGCACATCTACGACGACGGCCAGGACCTCAAGACCCATCCGCGCAATTCGGCCAACGTGGTCGGTTCGGGGCCGTTCAAGTTCAAGGAGTTCAAGCCAGGGCAGGAAATCGTGCTGGAGAAGTTCGACAAGTTCTTCCTCCCGGGCAAGCCCTACCTGGACCGGATCGTCGTGAAGATCAATCCGGACGCCACCAACCTGCTGATCGGGCTGGAGCGCGGGGACATCGCCGCCTTGCCGTTCATGACCGAACCCACCATCCTGCGCCGCGCGAAGGACAATCCGGCGCTGGCCATGACCAGCCGAGGCTACGAAGGCATCGGGGCGCTCAGCTGGCTGGCCTTCAACACGGCGCGCAAGCCGCTGAACGACGTGCGCGTGCGCCAGGCCGTGGCCTACGCCGTCGACAAGGGCTTCATCACCAAGGCGCTGAACGCGGGCTTCGCCTCGCCGGCCGACGGCCCCATCATCGGCACGAGCCCGTTCGCCACCCAGGACGTTCGGAAGTACCCGCTGGACCTGAAAAAGTCCGAGGCGCTGCTGGAAGAGGCGGGCTACAAGAAGGACGGCAAGGGCGAGCGGCTGACGCTGACGGTGGACTACATGCCGGGCTCGGACGTGCAGGGCAAGAACGTGGCGGAATACCTGCGCAGCCAGCTGAAGAAGGTGGGCATCGCCGTGCAGGTGCGCGCCTCGCCGGATTTCCCGACCTGGGCCAAGCGCATCGCCAGCCACGATTTCGACATGACCACCGACATCGTCTTCAACTGGGGCGATCCCGTCATCGGCGTGCACCGGACCTACCTGTCGAGCAACATCCGCGACATCATCTGGACCAACACCCAGTCGTATTCCAACCCCAAGGTCGACGCGCTGCTGGAGCAGGCGGGCACCGAGACCGACGTGGACAAGCGCCGCGCGCTGTACGGCGAGTTCCAGCGCATCGTCACCGAAGACCTGCCCATCGACTTCCTGACCGTCATCCCGTACCACACGCTGACGTCCAAGAAGGTGCATGCCTTGCCCGAGGGGATCTGGGGCGTCATGTCGCCGATGGACGATACCTACCTGCAGTAGGGGCCGCCATGACGCGCTATCTCTTGCGCCGCCTCGCCTACGCGCTGGTGCTGCTGCTGGCCGTGGTCACGCTGAACTTCCTGCTGATCCACGTCTCGCCGGGGGACCCGGTGGAAACCATCGCCGGATCGATGGGCGGCATCAGCGAGGAACTGCGGGCGCAGCTGCGCGCGCAGTACGGGCTGGACAAGCCTTTCCTGGTGCAGCTGGGCCTGTACCTGTCGCAGGTGCTGCGCGGCGACCTGGGCTATTCCTACTTCTTCAATGTGTCCGTGGCGCAACTGATCTGGGATCGCGTGCCCGCCACGCTGCTGCTGGTGGTGACTTCGGTGCTGGGCGCGTTCCTGGTCGGCACGCTGCTGGGCACGCTCGCGGCGCGCAAACCCAACGGGCCGCTGTCGCAGGGCATCACGCTGCTGTCGGTCGTGGGCTATTCCGCGCCGGTGTTCTGGACCGGCATCATCCTCATTCTGCTGTTCGCCTCGGTGCTGCCGATCTTCCCGGTGTCCGACATGCGTTCCGCCGGCGGGCCGCAGGACGGCTGGGCGGGCGTGCTGGACGTGCTGCACCATCTGGTGCTGCCGGCCTTCACGCTGGCCTTCGTGTACCTGGCGCAATACAGCCGGCTGGCGCGCGCCAGCGTCATGGAGGCGCTGTCGGCCGACTACATCCGGACCGCCCGCGCCAAGGGCCTGCCGGAGCGCACGGTGCTGTACAAGCACGCGCTGCGCAACGGCGTGCTGCCGGTCGTGACCATGCTGGGCCTGCAGTTCGGCAACGTGCTGGCGGGCGCCATCCTGGTCGAGACGGTCTTCAACTGGCCCGGGCTGGGGCGCCTGGCCTTCGATTCCGTGCTCCGGCGCGACTACCCCACGCTGCTGGGGATCCTGCTGTTCGCATCGCTGCTCGTGGTGGTGATGAACCAGCTCACCGATCTGGCCTACCGCCTGATCGATCCCAGGATCAAGACGACATGAGCCAAGTTCCCCCCGCCGTTCCCCTTGCCGCGCCAGCGAGCGCGGCCGCCCGGCCGCCGGCGCGCCAATCCTGGGAGGCCCTGAGGGTTTTCGCGCGCAATCCGTCCGCGGTGGCCGGCGTGCTGCTGCTGGCCGTCATCCTGGCGGTGACGATCTTCGGCCCCATGGCGATGCAGGCCGATCCCTTCGAGATCGCCGGCGCGCCGATGAGCCCGCCGGGCGAGGACGCGCTGCTGGGCACCGACTATCTCGGCCGCGACGTGCTGACCGGCATGGTCTACGGCGGCCGCGCCACGCTGCTGGTCGGGGTGGTGGCCGCCGTGCTGTCCATGGCCATCGGCCTGACGGTGGGGGCGCTGGCCGGCTATTACGGCGGCTGGATCGACGAAACCCTGATGCGCATCACCGAGTTCTTCCAGGTGCTGCCCACCTTGCTCTTCGCCATGGTGCTGGTAACGCTGTTCTCGCCGTCGCTCGCCACCATCGCGGTCGCGATCGGCGTGGTCAGCTGGACCGGCACGGCGCGGCTGGCGCGCGGCGAATTCCTGCGGCTGAAGCGGCGGGAGTACGTGCTGGCGGAGCGGGTGATCGGGGCGGGCGACGCGCGCATCATCTGGCGCGTGATCCTGCCCAATGCGCTGGCGCCGCTGATCGTGTCGGCCACGCTGGCCATCGGCATGGCGATCCTGTTCGAGGCGGGGCTCTCGTTCCTGGGGCTGGGAGATCCGAACATCATGAGCTGGGGCCTGATGATAGGCAGCAACCGGCTGTACATCCTGACCGCATGGTGGGCCGTGACCTTGCCGGGCGCCGCCATCTTCCTGACGGTGCTCGCGGTCAGCCTGATCGGCGACGGCCTGAACGACGCGCTCAATCCCAACTCGCGGGGGCGCGCATGAACGCCGCCGACCCGATCCCCGTGCTGGAGGTGGACCGCCTGAGCCTGGAATTCCGCGCGCGGGGCCGCGTGGCCGAGGTGCTGAGCGCGGTCAGTTTCGCGCTGCGGCCGGGCGAAACGCTCTGCCTGGTGGGCGAGTCCGGCTGCGGCAAGAGCATGACGGCGCTGGCCATCATGCGCCTGATCCCGGCGCCCGGCCGCATTGGCGCGGGCAGCGTGCGCCTGCGCGGCGACAACCTGGCCGACCACGACGAGGAAGCCATGCGCCGGGTGCGGGGCAACAAGATTTCCATGATCTTCCAGGAGCCGATGACGGCGCTGAATCCGGTGTACACGGTGGGTGACCAGATCGCGGAACCGCTCAGGCTGCACCAGGGGCTGGGCCGGGAACCGGCGCGCGAGCGCGCCATCGAAATGCTGAGGTCCGTCGGCATTCCCTTGCCGGAGCGGCGGGTGGACGACTACCCGCACCAGATGTCCGGCGGCATGCGGCAGCGGGTGATGATCGCCATCGCGCTGGCCTGCGACCCGGACGTGCTGATCGCCGACGAGCCCACCACCGCGCTGGACGTGACGGTGCAGGCGCAGATCTTCGACCTGCTGCGCGAGCAGCAGGCCCGGCGCGGCACCGCGGTGCTGCTGATCACGCACGACATGGGCGCGGTATCGGAGATGGCCGACCGCGTGGTGGTCATGTACGGCGGGCGGGTGGTGGAGCAGGGAGGGGTGCGCGACATCCTGGCCCATCCGCGCCATCCCTATACCCGCGGGCTGATCGCCTGCCTGCCCGAACTGGACCGCGAGCCCAGCGACGTCCGCCCGGACCTGCCGGAGATCCCCGGCGTGGTGCCTTCCGTCTGGGAGCGCGGCGCGGGCTGTCCGTTCCTGGAGCGCTGCGGCCAGGCGATGCCGCGCTGCCGCGACGCGGTCCCGCCGCTGACGCGCGTGGGCGACGAGCAGGAAGTGGCCTGTTGGCTTTATCCGGAGGCAACGCCATGACGCAGCCCCAAGCCCCCGCCTTGCTGTCGGTGCGCGACCTGGCCGTGCATTTCCCCATCGGCGGCCGCGGACGCGACGGCAAGCCGGTAGTTGTCAAGGCCGTGGATGGCGTGTCGTTCGACCTGGAGCGCGGCCGCACGCTGGCCATCGTGGGCGAGTCCGGCTCGGGCAAGACCACCACCGCGCTGTCCGTGCTGCGCCTGGCCGACCCGACCTCCGGCTCCATCCACTTCGACGGCGCGGACCTCACGGCGCTGCGCGGAGCGGACCTGCGCCGCATGCGGCGGCGGCTGCAACTGGTGTTCCAGGATCCGTATTCCTCGCTCAATCCGCGGCAGCGGGCGGGCGACATCGTGCGTTCGCCGCTGGACCTGATGGGCATCGACCCGCCCGGCGGCCGCGAGGCGCGCGTGGCGCGGATGTTCGAGCTGGTCGGCCTGCGGCCCGAACAGCGCCAGCTGTTCCCCCACCAGTTCTCGGGCGGGCAGCGGCAGCGCCTGAACGTGGCGCGGGCGCTGGCCAGCGCGCCCGACCTCATCGTCTGCGACGAGCCGGTGTCCGCGCTGGACATCGCGATCCGGGCGCAGATCCTGAACCTGCTGCGCCGGATCCAGCGCGAGCAGGGGCAATCCTTCCTGTTCATCTCCCACGACATGGCGGTGGTCGAGCACATCTGCGACGACATCGCCGTCATGTACCAGGGCAAGATCATCGAGCAGGCCTCGCGCCGCGCGTTTTTCTCGCGCCCGCTGCATCCCTATAGCGTGGCCCTGATGTCGGCGGTGCCGACGGTCAAGGGCGGCCGCGAGCTGGCTGCCCGCCGCGTGCGCCTGACGGGCGATCCTCCCAGCCCGGTGGATCCGCCGCCGGGCTGTCGTTTCGCCGGCCGCTGCCCGGCCGCGCAGCCGCTGTGCGCCACGCGCGAGCCGGCGCTGCGGGAGGTCGTGCCGGGGCACCGCGTGGCCTGCCATTTCGTCGAATCCCGCGACGGCGTCCTGGAGTCGCCGTTGCGGGGCTGAACCGCCCAAAGCCAGAGGAGAACACCCGATGACCCAGTCCGCCACGACCATCTACGCCGCGCGCGGCATCCTAACCATGAATCCGGCCCAGCCCAGGGCCACGCACGTCGCGGTGCGCGACGGCCGCATCCTGGGCGTGGGCAGCCGCGAGTCGCTGGCCGGCTGGGGGCCGGCGGAGGTGGACGAACGCTACGCGGACAAGGTGCTCATGCCGGGCCTGGTGGAAGGGCATTGCCACCTGCCCGAGGGCGGCATGTGGAAGTTCGTCTACGTCGGCTTCTACGACCGGCGCGGGCCCGACGGCCGCTTGTGGGAGGGGCTGAAGAGCTTCGACGCCGTGGCCGGGCGGCTGCGCGAGGCGGAGGCGGCCCTGGCGCCGGACGCGACGCTGATCGGCTGGGGCTTCGATCCCATCTTCTTCGAGGGCCGGCGGATGGACGTCCGCGACCTGGACGCCGTGTCCGCGCGACGGCCGGTCGTGGTCATGCATGCCAGCATGCACCTGATGAACGTGAATACGCCGATGCTGGCCCGGGCCGGCATCGACCGCGACACCGACATCGAGGGCGTGACGCGGATGGAGAACGGGCAGCCCAGCGGCGAGCTTTGCGAATTCGCCGCCATGTTTCCGGTCATGCGCCTGATCGGCAGCCCGTTCCGCACGGTGGGCGTGTCGGAAGACGGCCTGCGCATGTTCGGCAAGGTCGCGCAATGGGCCGGCGTCACGACGGCCACGGACCTGGTCAACGAACTGGGCGACGACGGCCTGCGGACCCTGGCCCGCGTTACCGCCGAGCCCGACTATCCGGTGCGCATCGTGCCGGCCGCCTCGGCCCTGACCTACGCCGGCGATCCGGCGCGCTGCCTGGCGAAGCTGGAGGAGGCCCGCGCATTGAATCACGGCAAGCTGCATTTCGGCATGGTCAAGCTGGTGGTGGACGGGTCGATCCAGGGCTTTACCGCCCGGGTGCGCTGGCCGGGCTACTACAACGGCGCGCCCAACGGCATCTGGGTCATCGCGCCGGCCGAACTGGACACGCTGGTGCAGGCCTATCACGACGCCGGCGCGCAGCTGCACATCCATACCAACGGCGACGAGGCCACGCAGCTGGCGATCGAGGCCGTGGACCGCGCGTTGCGCCGCAGCCCGCGGCGCGACCACCGCCACACGCTGCAGCATTGCCAGATGGCCGACGCGGCGCAGTTCCGGCGCATGGCCAGCCTGGGCATGTGCGCCAATCTGTTCGCCAACCATATCTACTACTGGGGCGACGCGCACTACGCGCTGACCATGGGGCCGGACCGCGCCAACCGCATGGATGCCTGCGCCAGCGCGGCGCGGGCGGGGGTGCCTTTCTCCATCCACTCGGACGCGCCGATCACGCCCCTGGGCCCGCTGTTCACCGCCTGGTGCGCGGTGAACCGGCAGACCGCCTCGGGCCGCGTGCTGGGCGAGTCGGAGCGGATCGGCGTGGACGCGGCCCTGCGCGCGGTCACGCTGGGCGCGGCCCATACCTTGCACCTGGACCACCTGGTGGGTTCGATCGAAGTCGGCAAGTACGCGGACTTCTGCGTGCTGGAGGACGACCCGCTGGCCGTCCCGGCGGACAGGCTGAAGGACGTGCCGGTGGCCGGCACCGTCATCGGCGGCGTGCCCCTGGCGCCGCGGGAAGGTTGAGATGGCGGCGCCGCATGGCACGCCGGCGCGCATACCGCTGACCGTGGTGGGCGGGTTCCTGGGCGCGGGAAAGACGACTCTGCTCAACCATGTGCTGGCCGCGAGCCGCCGCCGCGCCGCGGTGCTGGTGAACGATTTCGGGCCGATCGATATCGACGCGGGCCTGGTGGCGCAGCGCGCCGACGAGGTGATCCGGCTGGCCAACGGCTGCGTCTGCTGCTCGATGGCGGGCGGGCTGGACGACGCCCTGGCGCGCGTGCTGGCGCTGGATCCCTTGCCCGAATGGATCGTGATCGAAGCGAGCGGCGTGTCCGATCCGGGCCGCATCGCGCAGGTCGGCATGTCCGATCCGCTGCTGCAGCTGGAAGGCGTGGTGGTGGTGGCCGACGCCGCGAACGTGCGCGGGCTGGCGGCGGATCCGCTCTTGGCCGATACGCTGGAACGCCAGCTCAGGGCGGCGGACCTGCTGGTGTTGAACAAGACCGACCTGGCGCCGCCGCAGGAGCTTGCGGCCTTGCGCGCCTGGCTCGACGGCATGACCGGCGGCGCGCCGCTCATCGAGGCCACGGAAGGGCGCGTGGACTTGCGCTATCTGCTGGACGAGGCCGCCGCGCCGCCCGTCGCGCCGCATTCGTGCCACGGGCCCGATTGCGCGCATCCGGCGCACCACGCCATGGCGCAGGGCGATCCCGGCCATCCGTTCGAAAGCTGGCTGTGGCGGGCGCCGGCCCTGCTCGACGCCGACCGGCTGGCCGATCGCCTGCGGCGACTGCCCAGGCAGCTGCTGCGGGCGAAGGGCTGGGTGCGCACGGACCGGCACGGGCTGGTGCTGGTGCAGTTGGCGGGCCGCCGGGTGCGCTACGACGCGCGGGCCGCGCCGCCCGCCGGCCTGCGGGAACCGGCGCTGGTGCTGATCGGCCTACGCGGCGCCGTCGACGCGGACGCGGTGGCCGCCTGGCTGGCGCCGGCGGTGGCCTAGGGCCCGTGCAAGGCTCGACGCAGTGCGAGCAGGCCCCAGCGCCTGCTCGCGCCGACGCGCGACGCGAAGCCGTTCTGGTGCAAGCGATTTCCCGCTTCTGGTTCTAGACCCTGCCAGGCGGCTCACTTACCTTGGATCCTGAAGGCTGGCGCGCTTCGCGCCGGTCGCTACCGGAGGTCTGCAATGCAAAAGACCGTCACCGCGGACATGCTGGCCGAATTCGCGGCGGCCTGGAACCGCCACGACATCGAGGCCCTGATGTCCTTCATGAGCGACGACTGCGTATTCGAAACCGTGGGCGGGCCCGAGCAATGGGGCACCCGGCACGCGGGCCGCGACGCGGTGCGCACCGCCTTCGCCGCGGCGTGGGCGGCCTTTCCCGACGCGCAGTGGCGCAACGGCAGGCATTGGGTGGCGGGCGACCGGGGGGTGTCCGAATCCACGTTCACCGGCACCGCCGCGGACGGCTCCAGGGTGGAGGCCGACATGGTCGACGTCTTCACGTTCCAGGACGGCAAGATCCGCGTGAAGAACGCGTTTCGCAAGCAGCGGCCGGCCATGCCGGCGCGATCCTGAGGCCCGCCCCGCGCCCAGCAACCGGAATCGCCGCATGGATACCCAAATGTCCTTCCAACCTGAAGGCCCGGCCCGTTCGGGCGGGCCAGCAATCAGCGCGTACAACCCGGCCTACGATCCGCTGGTGTCGCCGCCCGGCCGGGGGCAGGACTATGCGCCCACCTACTGGGTCGCCACCGCGGGGCCGCCGCCCGAAGACGACGGCCCGCTCGCCGGCGATATCGACGCCGACGTGGTCATCGTCGGGTCCGGTTTCACCGGGCTGTCGGCGGCGCTGACCCTGGCGCGGGACTTCGGCGTGAAGGCCGTGGTGCTGGAAGCCAACCGCGTGGTCTGGGGCTGCACCAGCCGCAACGGCGGGCAGGGACAGAACGCCTCGGGGCGGCTGTACCGCTCGCAATGGATCGCGCGCTGGGGCCTGGACATGGCCAAGCGCCTGGACGCGGAGATCCGCGAGGGTTTCGAGTACTGGAAGAGCCTGGTCGCGCAGGTGGATTGCGACGCCCAGCCGGGCGGCCATCTGTACACCGCGCATCGCCAGAAGAAGATGGCGTTCCTGGAGAACGAGGCGCGCGTGATGCGCGAGGTCTTCGGCTACGACGCGAAGATGCTGGGCAAGGAAGAACTGCGCGAGCGCTACGTGGACGACCGCGAGGCCGTCGGCGCGATGCACGAGCCCGACGGCGTGGGCGTGCATCCGCTGAAGCTGGCCTACGGCTATCTGCGGCAGGCGCGCGCGCTGGGCGTGAGCGTCCACCCCGGCAGCCCGGTGCTGGGCTGGCGCGCGGAGAACGGCCGGGTGCTGCTGCAGACGCCGGGCGGCGTGGTGCGCGCGCGCCGCGTCGCCTTCGCCACCGGCGGCTACACGGCGCAAGGCGTCAACCGCTTGCTGGACAACCGCATCATGCCGGTGCTGTCGAACTCGCTGGTCACGCGGGTGCTGTCGCCGGCGGAGCGCGAGGCGGCGGGGCTCAAGAGCACGGTGTTCATCACCGATACGCGGACCCTGCGTTTCTACTACCGCCTGCTGCCCGACGGCAGCATGCAGATCGGCAGCCGCAGCGCGCTGCGCGGCGCCGACGCGCAGAACCCGCGCCACCTGGCGCTGCTGCGCGATGGCCTGGCGCGCAAGTTTCCCGCCTTGAAAGGGGTGGACGTGGCGTATTCGTGGTGGGGCTGGGTGGACGTCAGCCACGACATGATGCCGCGGGTGACGCAGCCCGATCCGGCGCAGCCCGTGTATTACGCGTTCGGCTACGGCGGCAACGGCGTGGCGTTCTCGGCCCACGCGGGCAGGCGGCTGGCGCAGCGCATGATGGGCAAGGACGGCGTGTCGTGGAACCTGCCGATCTACGATTCGCCCTTGCCGGGGCATCCGTTCGCGCCATTCCGCCGGCTGGGCCAGGGCCTGCTGTACCGTTGGTACTACCTAAGAGACGAACTGCTCTAGCGCGCTGAGATCCGGGCCTTGCGCGGCCCGCCGCGCTTCGGCGCGGGCGCGGTGGCGGTCCACCACTTTGGCGAGCCGGGCGATGCCCGGCTCGATGTGTTCCGGGCGGATCGACGTGAACCCCACCCTCAGGAAATTGCGCGGCGCGTCGGCGCCGTTCATGAAGAATACGTCGCCGGGTTCCACCACCACGCCTTCGGCCAGCGCCGCTTCGGACAGTTCGGCGGCGTCGAGCCAGGGCGGGCCCTGCAGCCAGCAGGACGAGGACCCCGTGATGGGGATGACCTTGAAATCCGGCAGGTGCCGCGCCAGCGCGCGCGACAGCTCGTTGCCGCGCTTCTGGTAGGCCTGGGACTGCCGGCGCAGCAGCGCGTGATGGTGGCCCAGCGAGATGAAAAGCGAAAACGCGCGCTGGATGTAGGCCGACGGGTGGCGCAGCATGAGGCGGCGCAGCGCGCGCAATTCGGCCGTCAGCTCGCGCGGGGCCACGATGTAGCCGATGCGCAGCCCCGGCGCGAAGGACTTGGCCAGGCTGCCCACGTAGATCACGCGGCCGTCTCGGTCCAGGCTCTTGAGCGCGGGGATGGCGCCTTCGCCCCAGCGGCTTTCACTTTCGAAATCGTCCTCGATGATCATGCTGTCGGCCTGGCGGGCCAGCGCCAGCAGGCTTTGGCGGCGCTCCATCGAGAGTGTCACGGTGGTGGGGCATTGGTGGCCCGGCGTGACGAAGAGATAGTCGCAGCCCAGCAGGTGGGTGCCGGTGCACAGGCCCTGCTCGTCCACCGGCATGGGCAGCAGGTGGCGCGTGTGGCTGGCGAAGATGTTGCGGGCGTCGGGGTAGCCCGGGTCTTCCATGCCGACCACGGTGTCGTCGTTGACCAGCAGGTCCGCCAGCAGGTAGAGCGCGTGCTGCGCGCCGACCGTGATGACGATTTCCTCGGCGTCGGCCCACACGCCGCGGCGCGGCAGGACCTGGGTGCGGATCTGCTCGATCAGCGCCGGGTCGTCATGGGTGATCAGGTCCGGCGCCCAGCTGCGGATGTCCAGCACCGAGAGCGCCTTGATGCAGCATTCGCGCCATTCCGCGGTGGGGAACAGGTCCTGGTCGAACTGGGCGTAGACGAAGGGGTAGGGCTGCTTCTGCCAGTCGCGCGGCTTGGTGATGTTGCGCTGCCGGGAGGGGCGAAAGCGCAGCCGTTCTTCCCAGCGCACCGCGGGCGCGCCGCCGCCTTCGCCCGGCGCGGCCCCTTCGGCCGCCGCGGCGTCGGCCGTCGGGCCGGAGTGGCCCTGCATGACGGTGTCGCTGACGAAATGGCCGCTGCGTTCGCGCGACACCAGGTAGCCTTCGCTCACCAGCTGCTGGTAGGCGAACACGACGGTATTGCGCGCGATGCGCAGTTGGTCGGCGAGGTGGCGGCTGGACGGCACGGGGGTGCCGGGCGGCAGGTGGCCGCTCAGGATGGCGGACACCAGCATCTGCCGAACGCATCCCTGCAGGCTGAGGTTGGGCGCGCTTTCCCGTTCGAACAGGCGCTCCCACAACACAGGCTTGAGCATCGAGGCCTGGCTGGACATGTAGGCTCCCCCCTTGTGAAGGCAGCGCGGGCGGAAGCGGCGCGCAGCGCGCCGCCTCCGTCCCGGGTGCCGTCACTCAGGATAGAGGAGCCGGATGGGGGAAGGAATGAGGGATTGCCCTGCCGGCGGCCGGGGCCGTCCTAGACCCGTCCCTTCCAGGGAATCACGAACTTTTCCAGGTAGCGGACCAGCAGGTCGAAGGCGAAGGCGAACACGCCGATCACGATGATGCCCATGATGACGGTATCGCTGGCCAGGAACTGGGCGGCGTTGAGCACCATGAAGCCCAGGCCGCGGTCGGCGGCCACCATCTCCGCCGCGACCAGCGTGGTCCAGCCCACGCCGATGCCGATGCGCATGCCGGTGAATATTTCGGGCATGGCGGCCTTCAGGATGACGTGCCAGACGATTTGCGCGCGCGACCCGCCCATGGCGTAGGCCGCGTGGATCTGCTCGATCGATACCGAGCGCACGCCGGCGCGGGCCGCGATCGCCATGGGGGCGAAGATCGCCAGGTAGATCAGCAGGATCTTGGGGAACTCGCCGATGCCGAACCAGATGATGATCAGCGGCAGGTAGGCCAGCGGGGGCAGGGGGCGGTAGAACTCGATCGGCGGGTCGAAGATGCCGCGCGCGTAGCGGTTCACGCCCATCAGGATGCCGACCGGGATGGCGGTCAGGCAGGCCAGGAAGAACGCGCCGAAGACCCGCGACAGGCTGGCCAGCGCGTGTTCGGTCAGCGTGGAATTGGCCACGCCTTCCGTCATCGCGAAGACGAACTTGTCGTAGACGGCCAGGGGCGAGGGCAGGAACAGCGGCCGCACCCAGCCCGCGCCGGTCACCAGGAACCACAGCGCGATCAGGGCCAGGCTGGTGATCAGGCTGATGTGCCCGCTGTAGCCCGCGCCCGGCGCGCCGTACACCATGCCCGGCGTCGCGGGTTTGTGCCCCGAGCGCCCCTTAGACATGGACGCCCTGGGGGGAGGCGGAGGCGCGTTCGTCGCCGTAGATGATGCCAAGGACTTGTTCGCGCATGTCGATGAAGTCGGGACTGGATTTGATGCTGCGGCCATCGCGGGTCTCCAGGTAGCGCCGGTTGAAGTCGGGCGTGAAGGTGTGCGTGATCCGGCCCGGGCGCGGCGACATGACGATCAGCCGCGACCCCAGGAAGAGCGCTTCTTCCACGCTGTGCGTGATGAAGAAGAACATCTTGTTCGTCTGCCGCCAGATGTCCAGCAGCAGTTCCTGGATGGTCTCGCGGGTCAGCGCGTCCAGCGCGGCCATGGGCTCGTCCATCAGCAGCATGGCGGGGTCGCAGGTCAGGGCGCGCGCGATGCCCACGCGCTGCTGCATGCCGCCGGACAGCTGGTAGATCATGTGGCGGTGGAAATCCTGCAGCCCCACCAGCTCCAGGTTGCGGCGGGCCCGGGCGCGGCGGGTCTGCTTGTCGACCCCTTGCAGCATCAGGCCGAACTCGGTGTTCTCCAGCACGTTCAACCAGGGCAGCAAGGCGTGCTTCTGGAACACCACGCCGCGGTCGGCGCCGGGGCCGACGATGGGCTTGCCGCCCAGCGTGATCTCCCCCTCGGTCGGCGACAGGAACCCGGCCAGCAGGCTGAGCAGGGTGGTCTTGCCGCAGCCCGAGGCGCCCAGCGCGACGACGAACTCGCCCGGCTGGATGGTCAGGTTGACGTTCTGCAGGGCGATCACCGGGCCGCTGTCGTGCAGGCCGGGGTAGGTGACGCTGACTTTCTCCGCGCACAGCTGTTGCGCGGCGGGCGTGGAATGCTGCATGGTCATGCCGGCTCCCGTGGAAGAAGGCGGCGCCGGCGGGCGCCGCCGTGTCGCGGGCCGGCGGCGCGGGAAGGCCGCCGGCGCGCCGCTTACTTCGCCGCCGCCTTGGCGTACTTGTCGGTGACGTGAGGGCTGTAGTCGGCCAGGGCGCGGTCGATCTGCTTCTGGTCCTTCAGGAAGTTGGCGCTGGCGGTGAAGGCGCGCGCGGCGCCCGATTCCTTGCCGCCGCCCAGCCATTCGTTCGAGGCCTGTTCCTGCGCGGTCGGGAAGACCAGCAGCTTGAGCGCCTCGACCATGTCCTCGGGCTTGCCGCCGATCAGCTTGACCATGCCCTTGACCTGCGGCGATTCGGCGGTCCACTTGGCGCCGTTGGCGCGGTAGTCGGCATAGGACTTGGCCAGCACGCCGGTGAACGCGGCCATGAACTTGGGATTTTTGGCGGCCCAGGCGCGGTCGACCACGATGCCGTCGAAAGTGGGCACGCTGGCCGCGCCGATCTGCTCGGAGTCCGCGATGATCTTGCCGGTCTTGGCGATTTCGGTCAGGGCGGGCGGCCAGACGTAGGCAGCGTCGATGTCGCCGCGCTGCCAGGCCGCGACGATCTGGGGCGGCTGCATGTTCAGGATGCGCACGTCGCGCGGGCTGATCTTCCAGACCTGTTCCAGCCCCACCAGCAGGTGGAAGTGCGAGGTCGACACGAACGGGGTGGCGACGCGCTTGCCCTTCAGGTCGGCCGTGCTATTGATGCCCGAGCCGTTGCGCGCCACCAGCGCTTCCGACTTGCCGATGTTGTCGAGGATCCAGAACAGCTCCATGTCCACGCCGCGAGTGGCCGCGGCGGTGATGCCGGTGGAGCCCAGCACGCCGACCGGCACGTTGCCCGAGGCCAGGGCGGTGGAGATATCGCCGCCCGACGTGAACTGGCGCCAGTCCACCTGGTAGCCGGCTTCCTTCAGCGCGGTATCGAAACTGCCGTCCGCGATCGCGGACAGGAATGGGCCGACGATCAGCTGGTAGCCGACCACCAGCTTGGTCTGGGCATAGGCGGGAGCGGCCAGCAGCGCGGCGGCCAGGCCGGCCAGGGTGCAGCGGCGGATGAGGCGGTATATCGCGTTCATGGTGATCTCCGGGAGGGAACGGCCGCGCTCCGGCGCGACCGGCATGCTGATAGCCAGTTTGCCCGGATGGGATCAGAACGCTAGGGCCAGATGCCTGGATCAGTAGGAGCCAAGGGGAGCCCCGGGAGGGGCCCCCACGCTGCGCACGCTTTGCGTGCTTGCTGCCCCCCGAGGGAGCTGCGCCGCCTTGGGGGCGGCCCGGCGGCGGCGCGGCTGGGGTGTGAGCCCCCACGCTGCGCACGCTTTGCGCGCTTGCTGCCCCCCGAGGGGGCTGCGCCGCCTTGGGAGCGGCCCGGCGGCGGCGCGGCTGGGGTGTGGGCCCCGGCGCTGCACGTGCTTTGCGTGTGTTGCGCTTTGAGGGGGCTGCGCGCTTGTTATCTACGGCAACGGGGTGGGCCCGTTGCTTGGTCTAGATCGAAAAAAACGCGGGAATCCTGCTAGCGGATGAGGCTGAGGAATTCGGCGCGGGTGGAGGGGTTATCGTGGAATTCGCCCAGCATGACCGAAGTGACCATGGACGAGTTCTGCTTCTCGACGCCGCGCATCATCATGCACATGTGCTGCGCCTCGATGACGACGGCCACGCCGGCGGCGTCGGTGACGGATTGGACGGCCTCGGCGACCTGGCGGCTGAGGTTCTCCTGGATCTGGAGGCGGCGGGCGTACATCTCGACGATGCGGGCCACCTTGGACAGGCCCAGCACCTTGCCGTTGGGCAGATAGGCCACGTGCGCCTTGCCGATGAACGGGAGCATGTGGTGCTCGCACAGCGAGTACAGCTCGATGTTCTTAACTAGGACGATTTCACGGGTGTCCGAGGTGAACAGCGCGCCGTTGACGATCTCGTCCAGGTTCTGGCCGTAGCCCCGGCACAGGTGCCGCATGGCCTTGGCCGCGCGCGCCGGCGTATCCGCCAGCCCTTCGCGGGACGGATCCTCCCCCAATTGTTCGAGAATGGCGGTGTAGTGCTTTTCCAATGACATCGGGGACTCCTGGGGGCTGCGCGCTCATTGCGGCGCTTCAGCGCAAGTCTACCTCAGGCAGCCCGAGGGATTTCCCTGCCTGCCTTTAGGAGGCAGCAAGCAGGAGGCAGCAAGCAGGCGCGCCGCCCGCGGCGTGGAGGCGCCTCCGTCGCCAGACCGTCCCAATATCGAAGCGGTACGGACCGGACACATGGGCCGCCCCAAGGCGGCGCAGCCCCCTCGGGGCACCAGGCAAGCGTAGCCGGAGAGGCGACTATTTTTCAGCGCAGCGAATGCCTTGAAGAGAAGACTGTTTTGCGGCTCCTCGCAAGAATAGCCGCGCCGCCGCCGGGCCGCCCCAAGGCGGCGCAGCCCCCTCGGGGGGCAGCAAGCACGCGCAAGCGTGTGCAGCGTGGGGGCCCACACCCTGGCCGCGCCGCCGCCGGGCCGCCCCAAGGCGGCGCAGCCCCCTCGGGGGGCAGCAAGCATGCGTAGCATGCGCAGCGTGGGGGCCCACTCCTGGGGCCCACCCCTGGGGCCCACCTACACTCCGCGGTTCTCCACCGCGTATTTAATCAGTTCCGCCTGCCCGTCTATGCCCAGCTTGCGCTTGATGTTGAGCCGGTGGGTTTCGACGGTGCGCACGGACAGGCCCAGGGCCTGGGCGATCTGCTTGTTGGCGTGGCCGCTGGCGATGTGGCGCAGGACGTCGCGTTCGCGCTGGGTGAGCAGGGTGGCGGGCGCGCTTGCCTGCGACAGGCGCACGGCCACGGCCGCGCTGAAATAGCTGCGTCCGGCCATGACGGCGTCGATGGCGGTGACGATTTCGTGCGCCGGCTCGTCTTTCAGCAGGTAGCCGCGGGCGCCCGCCCTGACGGCCTGCACCATGTACTCGGGGTTGTCGTGCATGGACAGGACCAGCACGGCGATCTGCGGATAGCGCTCGTGCAGCAGGGCGGTCAGCTCCAGGCCGCCCACGCCGGGCATGTTCAGGTCCATCAGCGCCAGGTGAGGGAGGGTGCCGCCTTGCGGATCCTCGGCCAGGCACCCGGCCAGGAAGGCCTGCGCGGCCGCGGCGTTGCCGGCTTCGCCGACCACGCGCAGCTGGGGCACGGTCTCCAGGCGCAGGCGCAGCCCGTCCCGCACCAGCGGGTGGTCGTCGATCAGCAGGAGTCGGATGGCGTCGGGCTTGTCGGTCATGCTTGGGAACTCGCGGGAGGCGCGGCGGCGGGCAAGGGCAGCCAGGCTTGCAGGAGGGTGCCATGCGCGGTGGAGCGGAAGGTCAGGGTACCCGATAGCGCGTTCATGCGTTCGCGCATGTTGCGCAGGCCGATGCCGCGGCGCGGATCCTGCTGCACCTCGTCGTAGTCGAAACCGCGGCCGTCGTCGGCGATGGTCAGGCGCAGGTCGCGCGCCGAATACGCCAGGGTCATGTCGGCGCGCGTGGCGCCGGCGTGCCGGATCACGTTGGTCAGGGCCTCCTGCGTGACGCGGAACAGGGCGGTGGCGTAGGCTTCCGGCAGCTTGACCGGCTGGCCGGTGGTGCGCAGGCGCACGGCCAGCGGCGGCGCCCCGTCCGAGCTGGGGATGGCGAACTCGCGGCCCAGGTGCTCCAGCGCGGCGGGCAGGCCCAGGTCGTCGAGCAGGGTGGGGCGCAGGTTGTGCGAAATGCGCCGGACCTCGCCGACGGCGGTATTGAGGCGGTCCAGCGCGCCGCCCAGCGGGGTGTCGATATGGGCCAGCGCCCGCCCTTCGGCGGGCAGCGTCTGCCGCAGCCGCTCGCGGGCGGCTTCCAGCGACAGCTTGATGGAGACCAGGACCTGGCTGATGCCGTCGTGCAGCTCGCGCGATAGCCGCGCCCGCTCGTCTTCCTGCGAACGCACGAGCTGGCGGGCCATCAGGCGCAGCTTGGCGTCGGACTGGCGGTGGTCGCTGATGTTCAGGGCCAGGCCGCAGGCGGCCACGCCCAGGATGGACACGGCGGCGATGCCGGCGACCCAGGCGAACATGCTGCGGATGTTGGCCTGCGCGGCGGCGTCGATGCGTTCCAGCGCCTGTTCCACGTCGTCCAGGTAGATGCCGGTGCCCAGCATCCAGCCCCAGCGTTCCAGCACCACCACGTAGCCCAGCTTTTCCTCGGTCTGGTGGGTGGACGGCTTTTCCCACAGATAGTGCACGGCCTCGCCTTGCTGGCCGCCGCGCCGGGCGGCCGTGAGCAGGTTCTGGATGACGGGCTGGCCCTTGGTGTCGCGCAGCTCCCAGAGCTCCTGGCCCACCAGCTCCGGCTGGCGCGGATGCATCAGGTTCCGGCCGCGCAGGTCGTAGACGAAGAAATAGCCGTCGTGCCCGAATTCCATCTGCGCCAGGAGGTCCAGCGCGCGCTGGCGGGTGGCGTCGTCGTCGGCCGAGGCCTGCAATGGCGCGATGGCGCTGTAGGCCAGGCTCACGTAGTGGCGCAGTTCGCCTTCCTTGCTGGCCAGCCAGGCATTCTCCACCACCTGCTTTTCGCGCTGGGCCAGCTGGATGCCCTGCACGTAGACGGCGACCGTGATGGCGGCCAGGGCCACCAGCAGGGGCACCGCCGCCAGCAGCAGGATTTTCAGGCGCAGCTTCATAGGGGATTTGTATCAGCGTAGGAACGCTTGTTGCGATGCATCATTTCGCGGTTCCCGAGAGCACCGGGGCGGGAATCTGCGCGGATTTTACGGTTTTCCGGGAATTATGTTGCGGTGCATTCCGTAATAACACGTAGCCGGATTGCGTAGTTTCGCGCTTGTTGCTGCCAGGGCAAAACGAAATACTAGCGTCCGCGTCGACAGGGCGCAGCGTGGACGCGTGCGTCCGCCACCCCACAACAATGAGTCTGCCTTCCGCGGGACGATAAAAGCGTTTCACGCCAAAAGCATGGCGGGAGGCAAGAGGAGCACTTATGCAAACCAGCAGTAAGGGACTGGGTCAGCACCTGGTCTGGCTGGCGGTTGCGGTACTCGGCGCGTTCGCGCTGGGCACCGTGGCGCTGGCCAGAGGGGAGACCATCAACGCGCTATGGGTGGTGATCGCCGCCGTCTGCGTGTATCTCATCGCTTATCGGTACTACAGCCGATTCATCGCCAAGAACGTCTTCCAGCTGGACCCCACGCGCATGACGCCGGCGTGGAAGCACAACGACGGCCTGGACTACGTGCCTACCAACAAGCACGTGCTGTTCGGCCACCACTTCGCCGCCATCGCCGGCGCGGGCCCCCTGGTGGGCCCGGTGCTGGCCGCGCAGATGGGTTATCTGCCCGGCATGCTGTGGATCCTGGCCGGCGTAGTGTTTGCCGGCGCCGTGCAGGACTTCACCATTCTCTTCATCTCGACCCGTCGCGACGGCCGCTCGCTGGGCGACCTGGTCAAGTCCGAGCTGGGCAAGATCCCCGGCGTGATCGCGCTGTTCGGCGCGTTCATGATCATGGTGATCATCCTGGCCGTGCTGGCGCTGATCGTCGTCAAGGCCCTGACGCATTCGCCTTGGGGCACCTTCACGGTGGCCGCCACGATCCCCATCGCGCTCTTCATGGGCGTGTACCTGCGCTACATCCGCCCGGGCAAGATCGGCGAGGTCTCCATCATCGGCTTCGTGGGCCTGATGGCCGCCATCACCTTCGGCCAGGACGTGGCCGCGCACCCGGTGATCGGCCCGATGTTCGACTTCGACGGCAAGGGCCTGACCTGGATCCTGATCATCTACGGTTTCATCGCCTCGGTGCTGCCGGTGTGGCTGCTGCTCGCCCCGCGCGACTACCTGTCGACCTTCCTGAAGATCGGCACCATCGTCGGTCTGGCCATCGGCATCGTGGTCGTGGCGCCCGAGCTGAAAATGCCCGCGCTGACGCAGTTCGTCGACGGCACCGGCCCGGTGTGGTCCGGCAACCTGTTCCCCTTCCTCTTCATCACCATCGCCTGCGGCGCGGTGTCGGGCTTCCATGCCTTGATCTCCTCGGGCACCACGCCCAAGCTGATCGAGAACGAAACCCAGGCCCGCTACATCGGCTACGGCGGCATGCTGATGGAATCCTTCGTCGCCATCATGGCGCTGGTGGCCGCCTGCGTGATCGAGCCGGGCATCTACTACGCCATGAACAGCCCGGCGGCCGTCATCGGCACGACGCCGGACCAGGTCGCCCAGGTGGTGTCGAGCTGGGGCTTCGTGGTGACGCCCGCCGACCTGGTCCAGACGGCCAAGGACGTGGGTGAAAGCACCATCATCTCCCGCGCGGGCGGCGCGCCCACGCTGGCCGTCGGCATGGCGCACATCCTGCACCAGGCCATCGGCGGCCCGGGCATGATGGCCTTCTGGTACCACTTCGCCATCCTGTTCGAAGCCCTGTTCATCCTGACGGCCGTGGACGCCGGCACGCGCGCCGGCCGCTTCATGCTGCAGGACTTGCTGGGCACGTTCGCGCCCTCGCTCAAGCGCACGGATTCCTTGCCCGCCAACCTGATCGCCACCGCCTTGTGCGTGGCGGCCTGGGGCTACTTCCTGTATCAGGGCGTGGTGGATCCGCTGGGCGGCATCAATACGCTGTGGCCGCTCTTCGGCATTGCCAACCAGATGCTGGCCGCGATCGCGCTGACGCTGGGCACCGTGGTGCTGTTCAAGATGAAGCGCGACCGCTACGCCTGGGTGACGGTGCTGCCGACGCTGTGGCTGCTGGCATGCACGCTGACCGCCGGCTGGCAGAAGCTGTTCCATCCGGATCCCCGCGTGAGCTTCCTGGCGCATGCCGACAAGTACAACGCGGCGATCGCCGAGGGCAAGGTGCTGGCTCCGGCCAAGTCGCTGGCCGAAATGTCGCGCGTGGTGATGAACGACTACATCAACGCCGGCCTGTGCGCGATCTTCATCTTCGTCGTGGTGAGCATCGTGGTGTTCGGGCTGCGTTCGGTGCAGCGCGCGCGCAACGAGAACAAGCCCACGGCGCGCGAAACCCCGTACGAGACGCTGCCGGTCGCGGCCGCGGCTGGCGCGGACTGATCCCGGGAGGCCCCGCATGCTGTTTGGCAACATGAGTTCCGCGGCCGGCGCGGCCGGCCGCTACCTGGGGCAGACGCTTCGGCTGATGGTGGGCGTGCCCGACTACGAAACGTATGTCGAGCACATGCGGCGCACGCATCCCGACCGGGAGCCGATGAGCTACGAGGAATTCTTCCGGGAGCGCCAGGACGCGCGCTACGGCGGAAAGAAACGCATCGGTTGCTGCTGACGAAGGAAAGGCCTCGCTTGCGAGGCCTTTTTCATTGCGACGGGCGGTGTTGCGGCGCGCGGCCTTAGGAAGCCCGCATCCGGCGCCCGGTCAGCGCGCGGCCCCGGGCGCGCCGGCGCGGCGCCGCAGCTTTTCCGAATAAGCGATCAGCGGGATCGCGCCCAGCGCGCACAGCGCCATGACCAGGAAGCCGCCGGGGGCGTGGCTGCGGTAGAGCGCGCCGCCCAGCTGGATGCTGGCGAACATGAAGACGCCGCCCGACAGCAGGGCATAGAGCGCGATGGCCGAAGTCTTGCAGGCCGCCGGCACGTGGCGGGCGATGTACCACATGATGGCGGCGTTGTTGCCGGCCAGGGTGAAGCACTGGAGCAGTTGCAGCGCGGCGATGAAGGCCGGGTCCGTGGTGGCCGAGAGTCCGGCCCAGCGGATCGCGGTCATGACGGCGGAAACCAGGATGAGCCATTGGGCGCCGGTGCGGGCCAGGACCTTGGGCGCCAGGAAGAAGAACAACACTTCGCTGGCGACGCCGACCACCCAGAGCAGCGAGATCAGGGCCGTGGACAAGCCGGCGCCCGTCCAGTAGAGCGTGGAGTAGGAATAGAGGAAGCCATTGCTCGCCTGGACCAGCGAGGCCGCGCCGATGCACAGCAGCAGGGGGCGGTCGCGCAGCACCTCGCGCATCGGCAGGCGCACGCGTTCGGCGGGCGCTTCGTCGGGGGCGGGCCGGGCGGCCTGGGGCAGCAGCCGCACGCAGGCCAGGCAAGCCACGATCAGCAGCACCGACAGCCAGATCACCCAGTCGGCGTCGAAGGTCTTGATCAGGTAGCCGCCGGCCACGGTGACGACGGCGAAGCCCAGCGAGCCGCAGGCGCGCATGATGGTGTAGGCGCTGCGCCCGCGCCCGCTGGCGATGGCCATGCGGTCCATCAGCGGCAGGACGGCCGGAAACACCGCGTTCAACAGCAGCGTGACCGCCAGCAGCCAGGCGGGCGCCGCGCTGAACGGATAGCTGGCGAACAGCAGCAGCGAGGCGGCCAGCGCCGCGGCGATCAGGATATGCGCCTGGCCGGTCTGGTCGGCCAAGTGGGCCACGACCGGCGTGGACAGGATCTTGGGCAGGAAGGACGTGGCGACGATCAGGCCGATGACGGCGGGATCCAGGCCGCGGCTGGCGAACCAAAGGGGCAGGAAGGGGATGCTCACGCCCTGCAGCCCGTAATACAGGAAGTAGAACCCGTGCAGGGCGATGGCGCCCTGCCTGGGGTCGGGATTGCCGCGCATAGCGATGAATGGATTCGGCTGAATGGACGCGGCGTAGCATACTCCTAGCCGGGCGGGATTTCAGGACAGGCGCCGACTTGATCCAGGATATTGGCAAAAACGCGCGGGTGGATTTACGCTAGGGCAGTCGCGGCGCCTTACCCCTGCGCCGCGCGTGCGTTTTCACCATCAATCCTAGGAGTTGCGACCCATGGCCAAGAAACTGGATGAGAAGACCACCAAATCCCTGAAAGAGCGGCGCAAGCGGCCGCTGGCTACGCCGACCGACCTGGCGGCGGCGGCCACCAGGGATATCTCCGCCGCGTTGAACCAGATACTGGCGGACGTGTTCGCGCTGTATCTCAAGACCAAGAACTTCCATTGGCACGTCAGCGGGCCCCATTTCCGCGACTATCACCTGCTGCTGGACGAGCAGGGCGACCAGCTCTTCGCCATGACGGACCCCATCGCGGAACGCATCCGCAAGATCGGCGGCACCACGCTGCGGTCCATCGGGCACATCGCGCGCTCGCAGCGCATCGCGGACAACGACGCGGATTACGTGCAGCCGCTGGATATGCTGGCCGAGCTGCGCGAAGACAACAAGGTCTTGGCGGCGGCGCTGCGCGAAGCGCACAACATTACCGACGAGCACCGCGACATTGCCAGTTCCAGCCTGATCGAGAACTGGATCGACGAAACCGAGCGGCGCACCTGGTTCCTGTTCGAGGCCAGCCGGGAAGGCGATTCGACGGGGCATTGAGGCGGCCGCGATAGCCCGATTGATGCAGGCGGAAAAACTGGCCGCGGCAACGCGGCCAGCCTTGCGCTTGCGCCGCGGCGCCGGCCCGGCGCGTCAGCCGTGCTTGCCGAAGCCGCCGCTGGCCCACTCCGAAGCGCGCTGCACGCTCAGCTTGTACGTCGGCGCGACGTTCGTCTGGGCCAGCTGTTCGCCGGATTCGTCATAGGCGCTCAGCACGGCATACGGCTCGTCTTCGTCCGGAACGATATCCAGCTTGACGGTCAGGCGGCCGGCGGCGCTGTCGATCCTGACGCTCTTGTGCAGCGTGGCATGCAATTGCTGTTCGTGGCGGCGCAGCACTTCCTTGGCGGTCTTGACCAGCGTGATGAAGGCCGGGGAGTCGAGCGGCTTGGGGTTCTTCTTGTCGCGGCCCATGGTCCATGGACCCACCAGGGCGGGCTCGGCTTGCCCGTCCATGGTCATTTCCACCGCCCAGCCATCGTCGTCCTCGTTCTTGATGATCCGGGCGGTCCACCCGTCATCGCGCCAAAGCGTGGGCTGCTGTTGGTCCCCGGGTTGGTCCGTGTCCGGAATGCTGGCGTCGTTCACTGCGGTACTACTCCTGGATTCGTTGCTCGCGAACCCAGCATTGTCGCCCATTACCGCCAGCGGCCCAAGATTGCCGACCGCCTGGCTACTTGGCGCGCGCTTTCCCGATCAAGGCCTCGACCGCCGGCGAGTTGCCCCGGGTGCGGAAAGCCAGGGCCAGCTTGACGTCGCGGTCGAAGCCGGCGATGCGGCGATACGTGATTCCCGGCGGCGACAGGCTCAGGATGGAGTCCGGGGCCAGCACGACCCCGTAACCGGCCGCCGCCAGGCTGACCGCGGACATGAAATCCTTGACGCGCTGATACGGCCGGTCGGGAAAGCCGCCCTGGCGGGCCAGGTCCGCCAAGATTTCCGAGAACCCTTCCTGTTCGTCAAACTGCGGAATGATGAAGGATTCGCCCGCCAGGTCCTGGGGCAGAAGCTCATCCTTCAGGCGCAGGATGTGGTTGTCGGCCATGGCGACGGCCAGATGCTCGACGTGCATGACGACGGCATCCACGCCTGGCGGATACTCGCGGCGCGCCCGCAGCACGCCGATGTCTATGGCGCCGTTTTTCAGGCTTTCCAATTGCGTCGGCGTGTCCATGGGGGCGATCTCCAGCCGCACGGCGGGATGCTCGGCCCTGAAGGTCCTCAGCAGGCCGGGCAAGGCGCCGCTGGTAACGGCGGAGGCCACGAAGCCCGCCTTCACCACGCCGACGAGTCCGCGCGCCGCGAGCAGGCCTATCTGAACCGCCTGGTCGATGTGCTGGAGCGCGATGACGGCATGCGCGTGGAAAGTCCGGCCCGCGTCCGTCAGCGTTACCGGCTGTCTCTTGTTTCGATGCAGCAGCTTGATTCCCAGCTGGGCCTCAAGCTTCTGGATGGCGACGCTCAAGACGGACTGGGAGACGCCCAGGCGGTCCGCCGCCTTGGAGAAGTGCAGGCTTTCCACCACGGCCACGAAGTAGCGGAGGGTGCGTGTTTCGACGTTTTGGTCGTTCATGCGGTCAAGGTGCGGGTCAATCCCGGAGCCCGAGGCTCAGGCCGTCCGGGTCAGGCCGCGGGCTGGCATGACGCCCAGAAGGCATCGAACAGCATGCTCTGGTGCTGGGCGTGCTCCGCGCTTTCGATGATGAGGCCATAGTTTTCGCGCTTGGATGAAATCATCGCGACGCAATTTCCGTAGATCAGGGTGGTCATCGCCACGCTGGTCCCGGCCGGCGCCCATCGCAATTCGCGCAGTTCGGCTTCGCTGGCGGGCCAGATGTCGTCGGTATCGCGGCTGCGCGAACGGATCACGCGCATGCTGATGCCCTTGGCGATGCGCGCGTCGCGGTAGCGATTGATCTCGTCCAGGCCCGGGACTTCACGCAGTTCGGACATCGAAAAAGTGGCCCGCAGGGGGACCGATGCGTTCAGGCTGTCCCAGAGCACGGTGCGGATGCCCTCGGCGCCTTCGTAGAAGCGCGTCCTGGGCTTGCCCTTGGCCTGGTTATACATGGACCTGAGTTCCGGCATCATTTCCGTGACCAGGACGCGCCGGGCAGCCACGTATTCGAGCAGTACGGAGGGGTCGTGCGCCACCACGTGGCGCTTGCGGTCTGCGCCTTCGATCCTCAGCAGGCCTTCCTCTTCCAGCCTCAGCACCGCGTCGTAGGTCGTGGTGCGCGCCAGGCCGGCGCTGGCCGCCAGTTCGGACACCGGGACTTCGCCCAACTCGATGGCGGCCCTGTACACCCGGTAGAGATTGCCGCTAATGCCCAGCCGCCCGAGCTTCTCTTCCAGATCCATCCCTTACGCGTCTCCTGTTTATGGGCCGACCGGTGCGCGACCCGTCGGCGGTATGCCTGAAGCGGCTAGACAGTATCAAACGGCGCAACCAGTGTCCACGTATTTTGATGTCGGAAATAACCGACGTAATTGGCATAAAGTCTATGAAAGAACTTTGTTTTGAGTTGGATAAATAATAAAAACACAATAAAAACATATAGATAAAAGATTTATAGGGTTAACCCAAAGCGCGATTTCGTTGACGGATAAAACCGTTATAAATACACTTTCCGCTCGTTGGACAGGCCCGCGCCGGGTGGCAGCAACCCCGGGGCGCGGGCCGCGCGCCTACAAACGTGTTGTGTATACGAACGAGGGGAAGCAATGAAATTGATAGGCAAGGGCTTGTTTTCAGCGGTTCTGGGTGCGGGTCTCGCTTTGTGGCAACCGGCCCAGGCCGCCGAACCCATACGTATCGGCGTGTCCACCTACCTGTCGGGCGCCGGCGCCGTCTTCGGCGTGCCGGCCCAGCAGGCGGCCCGTCTGCAGGTGGAAAAGATCAACAGCGCGGGCGGCATCAAGGGCGCGCCCATCGAGCTGACTTTCATCGACGAGAACCACGGCGTGGACAACGTCGTCGTGGAATACCGCAGCCTGGTCGAATCGGGCAAGGTGGATGCGATGATCATCGGGCTGTCGAGTTCGATCTGCCTGGCGGTCGCGCCGGTCGCCGAGCAATTGAAAATGCCCACGATGCTGTGGGACTGCGGCACCGAGCGGATCTACACCGACGCCAAATACGAGTACGTGTACCGGACGTCCGACTACACCCCGTCGAACAACGTCGCCACGGCGCTGTACCTGCTCAAGCTGATGCCCGAGGTCAAGACCATTGCCGGCATCAATCAGGACTACGCGTTCGGCCGCGACAACTGGGCCGCCTTCCGGGGGGCGGTCCAGGCCCTGCGTCCCGACGTGAAGGTCGTCGCCGAGATGTTCCCCAAGCTCGGCACCTCGGACTATTCCACCGAGATTTCCCGCCTGTCGGCCCTGCGTCCGGACGTGATCTTCACGACGCTGTGGGGCGGGGACATGAACACCTTCGTCAAGCAGGCGTCGTCACGGGCGCTGTTCCGCAATTCCCGCCTGGTGGCCGCCAACGGCGAGAGCTCCATGCAGCAATTGGGCAAGGCCTTTCCGGAAGGCGCGATCGTGGGCATGCGCGGCGATAGCTGGGCATTCAATCCCGCCATGGCCGGCAATGCCGAGCACCAGGCCTTCGTGACGGACTTCGAAAAGGGCACGGGCGCCTATCCGAGCTTCCCGGCGTACCACATGGCGCAAGCCGTGCGCGCCGTCCAGCAGGCGCTCGAAACGTCCTGGGACGGCGATCGCAAGACCTTGCAGGCCTCGCTGCTCAAGGGTTGGAACGGGCTGGAGCTCGATGATTTCACCGGCCAGCTGAAAATCCGCGAAGACCATCAGGCGATGGAAGGGCAACTGCTGGGCGTCGCCACGGAGAAAAGCGGCCAGAACTTCAAGACGCTCAAGCAGCTGCTGGTGATTCCTCCCGAGCTGACCTCTCCGCCCGTGGGGGTGAAGAGCGACGACTGGTTCAAGACGCTCTCGCCGGAAGTCCTGCGGCGAGTCGGCACTCCCACGGAATAAGCGGCCCATCATGCAACAAACGCTATTGCTGGCCACGTTGGATGGGCTGGCGCACGCCTCGGTGCTGTTCATGGTGGCGGTGGGCCTGAGCCTGATCTTCGGCATCATGCGCATCCTCAACGTCGCCCACGGCAGCTTCTACGCGCTGGGCGCCTATGGCGCCGTGGCCCTCGGCCTCTGGCTGGCGGGCCCGGACGGCGGCATCTGGACCTATCCGGCCCTGTTGCTGGCGGCGGTAGCCATCGGCGTGACCCTGGGGCCGCTCGTCGAGCGCTTTCTGCTGCGCCGCATCTATGGCAAGGAGCACGCGCTCCAGCTCCTGCTCACCTTCGGGATCTTCATGATCCTGGAGGACGTGCAGAAGATGATGTTCGGGGTGGAGCCGCAGTTCAACGACGCGCCGCTCGCCATGCTGGGCATGGTCGAGGTGGGAGGCATCTACTACACCGCCTACCAGCTGTTCGTGCTGCCCTTGTCGGCGATCGTCGTGATGCTTGCCTTGACCTTCTATTTCAACAAGACGCGGCAAGGGAAGCTGATCGCGACGGTCATCGAGGACTACGAGGTGGCGCGCGTGCTGGGCATCAATGCCAAGCGGGTGTACACGATCACTTTCATGCTGGGCACCGCGCTGGCCGCCCTGGGCGGGGCGTTGGCGTCGCCCACGACCTCGCTCGTGCCGGGCATAGGCGCCGATTCCATCGTGATTTCCTTTGCCATCGTGGCCACCGCCGGGCTCGGCCATTTCCAGGGAACGGCGGTCACCGCCGTGATCATAGGACTGGCGCAGGCCTTGTGCGTGCATCTGCTGCCCCCCTTGTCCTCCGTCGCGCCGTATCTGGTCATGACCGCGATTCTCCTCGTGAAGCCTTACGGCCTTTTCGGCAAGCCACAAGTCCGTCGGATCTGAAGATGAAAACCTATTTCAAAACGACGGCGCTCGCCAGCCTGCCGTTGCTCCTGCTCGCGGCCTTGCCGCTGATCGCGCCGTCGCTGCGGCCGCTGGCGACCATGGCCATGGCGATATCGTTCTGCGCCCTGGGGCTGCTGCTGCTGTTGCGCGCCGGCCAGGTTTCCTTCGGCCACGCGCTGTATTTCGCCTGCGGCGCCTATGCCACCGCCTTCGGCGCGCGCCACGCGAGCGCGGACGCGCTGGCCGTCATCGCCATGGCGGTGCTGTCGAGCGCGGCGCTGGGCGCCGTCCTGGGCCTGATCCTGTCGCGCTATCGCGACATCTTCTACGCCATGCTGAATCTGGCCTTTTCCATGGTGGGATTTACGCTGGTGCTCAAGCTGTATGACCTGACCGGGGGAAGCGACGGCATGCCGGTGCGGATCCAGTCCTTGGCCGGCGTGCCTCTGGAGGTCGAGGTTTTCGGCTGGGCCTTGTTCTACACCGCCCTGGTCATGCTGGTGCTTGCGCTGCTGGTCGTGACACGCTACCTGAATTCGCCGCCGGGGCAGGCGCTGGCGGCCCTCAAGACCAACGAGACGCGCCTGGAATACCTGGGCATCTCGGGGCGCCAGGTGCTTTACTTCGGCCATGTCTTCTCCGCCGCGCTCGCGGGCCTGGGCGGCGCCATCGCGGCGATGGGAACCGGCCACGTCACGCCGGAAATGGCCTATTGGAGCCGTTCGGCCGAGTTCGTCTTCATCGCGGTGCTGGGCGGTATCGGCAATGTGCTGGGGGCCTTGCTCGGCGCGGTGTCCTTCGAGGCGGTGCGCAGCGCCGCGAGCGCCTATGCGGCCAACTCCTGGCAGCTGATCATGGGGATGGTGCTGGTGGCGATCGTATTGTTTGCGCCGACGGGATTGTTCGGCCTGGGCCTGCGCCTGTTCGGCCGCAAGGAGGCCCGGCAATGAAAGGTCAGGTCATCATCAGTTCCAGGGATCTGCATGTGGAGTTCGGCGGCGTCAAGGCGGCCAACGGCGTGAACCTGGATATCCACCGCGGGCAGATCGCGTCCATCATCGGGCCCAATGGCTCGGGCAAGACCACGTTCCTGAATCTGTGCACGGGGTATGTGCGGCCCACCCAGGGCAGCGTGCTCTTCGGCGCGCAAGACCTTACCCGGCTCAAGCCCCGCGCCATCACGCGCCTGGGCATCGCCCGGACCTTCCAGCTTCCGCAGCTGTTTTCCGAGCAGTCCGTGCTGGAGAACCTGCTGCTGGCGCTGGCGGCCCGCGACGGCTTCTGGACCCTGTCTTCCCTGTATCGCAAGGCGGCGCGTGACGAGGCCGAAGAACTGCTGGCCATTTTCGACCTGCTCGGCCAGGCAGGGCGGCAGATCGGCTCCCTGCCCGAGGGCGTGCGCAAGCTGGTGGACATTGCCGTGGCGCTGGCCCTGTCGCCGAGCCTGTTGTTGATGGATGAGCCCACCAGCGGGGTCAGCTCCCAGGAGAAGTTCGAAATCATGGACATGCTGATGCCGGTATTGCGGCAACGGAATATCGCGGCCTTGCTGGTCGAACACGATATGGAATTGGTCGAGCGCTACATGGATCGCGTCATAGTCTGGAATGCGGGCCAGGTCGCCGCCGATGGCCCGCCCGCCGAGATTCTCCAGAACGAAGAGGTCTTGCGCAATGTGATCGGAGGCGTCCAATGATGCTGCAGGCAAGCAAGCTGGTCGCGTACATCGAAGGCGCGAAGGTGTTGCGCGAGGTCGATCTCGATATCCGCGCCGGGGAAACCGTGGCCCTGATCGGGCGCAATGGAGCGGGCAAGACGTCGCTGCTGCGCGGCATCATGGGCACGCTGCCGCTGGCCCAGGGCAGCCTTCTGTTCCAGGGGCGGAGCCTGGCCGCGCGCGAAGCCCATGCGCGCGCCGGCCTGGGGATCGGGTTCGCGCCGGAAGAGCGCCGCCTGATCGGCAAGTTCACCGTGATCGAGAACATGATGGTGCCGGCCTGGGCCTGCAAGCTCGGCGCGCGGCAGATACGGGAAAGGCTGGACCTGATCTATTCCGTGGCGCCGGAGCTTGAGCCGCTCAATCATCGCCTGGGAGGCCTGCTGTCGGGCGGACAGCAGAAGATGGTGGCGCTGGGCCGCGCGCTGATGGCGGGCGAGAACCTGGTGTTGCTGGACGAGCCTTTCCAGGGCCTGGCGCCGGCGCTGGCGCTGCGCTACGCCGACAGCCTGAAGACCCTGCGCGCGCGCAAGCCCGATCTTGCCGTGCTCATTACCGAATCCAATCCCAAGCTGCTGCAGCCGATGGCCGACCGTATCGTCACCATCGAACGCGGCGAAATCATCTCTGAGGAGTCCTCGCAATGACATTCAAGGCGGCGGTCGTCCAGACCGCATCGATCCCGTTCAACAAGCAGGCCACGGTGGAGAAAGTCGTCGCCAAGATCCGCGAGGCGGCCGAGCTGGGCGCCAAGCTGATCGTGTTTCCGGAAGCCACCATCTCCGGCTATCCGAAGGGCAGCGATTTCGGCGCGCGCGTGGGCGGCCGGCTGCCGCGGGGACGAGAGGAGTTCCTGCGCTACTTCAATGGCGCGATCACGGTGCCGGGACCCGAGGTGCACGAAATCGGCGCTGCCGCCCGCGAGGCCCAGGCCTACGTCGTGGTCGGCGTCATGGAGCAGGAAATCGGCACGCTCTATTGCACCGCGCTGCATTTCTCGCCCAACGGCGACATGATAGGCAAGCACCGCAAGCTGATGCCGACCGCCGTGGAACGGCTGATCTGGGGCTACGGCGACGGCTCGACCATGCCCGTGTTCGACACGCCGCTCGGAAAAATGGGCACCGTGATCTGCTGGGAAAACTACATGCCGCTGTTGCGCATGACCATGTACGGCAAAGGCATCCAGCTCTATTGCGCGCCGACGGCGGACGACCGCGACGAGTGGATCACCAGCATGCGGCACATCGCCATGGAAGGGCGCTGTTTCGTCTTTTCGGCCTGCCAGTACATCACGCGGGGCGATTTCCCCGAGGACTACGATGCCATCCAGGGCAATTCGCCCGATACCGTGCTGATGCGCGGCGGCAGCGCCATCATCGGCCCCGCCGGGCAATTGCTGGCCGGCCCGAACCACGAAGGGGAATGCATCCTCACGGCGGATATCGACCTGGACGACGTCACGCGAGGCAAGTATGACTTCGACGTGGTCGGACACTACGCGCGTCCGGACATCTTCAAGCTGGTCGTGGACGAAGCGCCCAAGCCGCCCGTGGTGACGATAGGCCAGGCATGAGCGGGCGGCGGCTCCCCGGGAAGGGGGGCCGCCGCGGCGGCACGGGGCGATCAGCGCCCGAACAGGCCGCGGATACGCATCAGTTCGCGGTGCAGCGATTCATGCTTCTGGAACGGCGCGCGGCCGTGCAGATAGAAATAGTTGTTGAGCACGACCAGCTCGCCGGGCGGCAGCATGACTTCCTGCACGCCCGGGCTGCTTTCCATCGACGCCGACAGGTCGTGCAGATACATGGCCTCTTCAAGCGTGGCCGGCTGCGCGAACTGATCGATGAAGCAGATCGCCAGGCCGTAGCGGTTCTGGAAGAAGAGGGGCCTTTCCACCTGTTCGGCGACATTCTTCGAGGCCGGGGACTTGTACAGCAGCGGCTTGGTCGCCAGCGGGTGATTCAGGAAATCGTCGATATCCCGCCAATCGTCGAAATGCAGGAAGCGCGATTCGCCGCCGACGGCATTGCGCTCGTCGAATTTCATCATCAGCAGCCAGTCCGTGGCCTCGGAGACGTAGGTGCCGTCGGTATGCATCGTGAACAGGCGATAGGCCTGGCGCAGATAGGAATCGCTGTCGTCCGTGTGCCGCACCAGGAAGCGCGCATAGTATTTTCCGGACATCGAGTCGTGGTTGGCCGGCCCGAGCAGATAGGCGATGGCCGTGCCGAACTTCACGAAATCGTCCGGATCGTCGGACAGCCCTTGCAGGCCGACGGTGAATCCGCCGTGCTCGCGGGTTTCGACGACGGCGTTGAGGGCGTCGCGCAGCCCGTCGCCGCAAGCCCTCGCCAAGGCCTCGGCGACCTTGAAGCGCATGAAGGGCACGTATTCCAGGCTCTGGACCTCGATACTCTTGACCGCGGCCAGGAAGCGCAGCAAGGCCTGCGGGTCGATCGTCACCTGCTGGATCCGGGTGTGCGTCCGATGATTTGCCACCCGGAAGGCGCCCGAGAGCGGACGCCGGGTTTCGCGTAGATTGTCCAAAATGGTCTCCTGTATTGAAAGCGTTTCTGGAGATCATTAGACGTGACGTCATCCCGGCGTTAAACCGGCCGCCGCCGATATTTTGTTTGGCGTGAGCGATCAAAACCACCCCTGCGCGGCTTGGCACCGGGCTGCTGCGGCGCCCGGTTCGACGGGACGCTTCAAGCCTGGCTTCGGCCTTCGCCGGGGCAGGTTCGCCGCCTCAGCTCGTCGGTTTCACCAGCACCGGCTTGTCCCGATAGCGGGCGGGAAAGGTCTTGGCCAGGTTCTCGACCTTGGGCACGTCGTTCACCATGATGTACATGCTGTACGGGTGGCGAACGAGGTAGTCCTGGTGGTAGTCCTCGGCGGGATAGAAGGCCTTCAGGGGTTCTATCGTGGTGGCCAGCGCCTTGGGATAGACGCCGGCCTGGTTCAGCTGCGCGATATAGGCCTCGGCCACCTTGCGCTGGCTGTCGTCCGAGGGAAAGACGGCGGACCGGTACTGCGGCCCGGTGTCCGGCCCCTGGCGATTGAGCTGGGTCGGGTCGTGCGCCACCGAGAAATAGATCTGCAGCAACTGGCCGTAGCTGACCTGGGCGGGGTCGTAGGTGATTTCCACCGCTTCGGCGTGGCCGCTGCGCCCGCCGCTGACGGTGTCGTAGTTGGCGGTGCCGGCCTGGCCGCCGGCATAGCCGGAGACGGCCGAGGTGACGCCCTTGACGTGCTGGAACACGGCTTGCACGCCCCAGAAGCAGCCGCCGGCGACGACGGCTTTTTGCGGCGCCGCGGCGGCAGGCTGGTCCAGGGCCGGGGGCGGAATGACGAAGGCCGGCTCGGCGGCGCCGGCCGCGGCGGTTGCCAGCAAACCGCAGGCGGCGGCGAGCGCGACGCAGAGCTTGCGGGGTAGGAGGGAGGCGGACATGATGGCTCCTGGTGATGGGGCGGCCGGTATTCAGGCCTGGGGGGTGAACGCCAGGGCCACGCCATTCATGCAATAGCGTAGTCCGGTGGGGGGCGGGCCGTCATCGAAGACGTGGCCCAGGTGGCCGCCGCAGTTGGCGCAATGCACGGCCACGCGCGTCATGCCGAAACTGCGGTCCGTGGTCTCGCCCACGGCGCCGTCCAGCGGCTTCCAGAAGCTTGGCCAGCCCGTGCCGCTGTCGAACTTGGCGGACGACGAGAACAACGGGTGGGCGCAGCCGGCGCAGGCGTATGCGCCCGCGCGGCGCTCTTTGTCCAGCGGGCTGGAGTAGGGGCGCTCGGTGCCTTCCCGGCGCAGCACCTCGTATTGCTCGCGCGTCAGGCGCTTTCGCCATTGCGCGTCGCTCAGTGCGTAGGGAAAGGTCTGCGCGGCGGCCGGCGGGCCGCCGCGAGCGGCCAGGACCGGCGCGAGGCCGGCGGCGATGGCCGCCGCGCCGCCCAGGCCCAGGAAATGCCTGCGGTCTAATCTCATGACGTGCTCCGGATCGGGGCTGTTTGGCGGGGTCAGTGCTTCATGCCGTCCTTGGACATACCGTCCTTCGACATGTTGTCCTTGGACATGGAATCCTTCGACATGCCGTTCTTCGACATGCCATCCTTGGACATGGAATCCTTCGACATGCCGTTCTTCGACATGCCGTCCTTGGACATGGAATCCTTGGACATGCCATTCTTGGACATGCCGTCCTTGGACATGGAATCCTTCGACATCCCGTCCTTGGCCATTCCATCCTTGGCCATCGAGCCGCCGCCCATGGCGTCCTTGCTCATGTTGTCGGCGGCGTAAACGGCCGTGGCGCCGAAAGCCAGGCACAGGGACAGCGCGGCCGCGTTAGCGATTTTCTTCATGGTGCGTTCCTTTATGGAGGGGGGGTAGGAGAGGTTCCACCTAGCTGCCGCCGAACCAGTTGTAGCCCTGGTCCTCCCAGTAGCCGCCCGGGTAGGTGTTGGTGACGAAAATTGCCTGTATGTGCTTGGGGTTCTTGTAGCCAAGCTTGGTAGGCATGCGCAGCTTCATGGGGAAGCCGTACTCTGGAGGCAGCGTCTGGCCGTCGTAGGTCAGCGCCAGGATGGTCTGGGGGTGCAGCGCCGTGGGCATGTCGATGCTGGTGTAGTAGTCGTCCGCGCACTTGAAGCCCACGTATTTGGCGCCCAGGTCCGCGCCCACGCGCTTGAGGAAGGCGGAAAACGGCACGCCGCCCCATTTGCCGATGGCGCTCCAGCCTTCGACGCAAATGTGCCGCGTCACCTGGTCGATCTGCGCCATGGCGCGCAGTTCATCCAGCCGCCAGCGGCGCTTGTCGGCGACCAGGCCGCTGACTTCCAGCCGGAACGATTCCTCGTCCACGCGGCGCACTTCGTCGATGCCGTAGTAGGCATTGAAGGGGAAGGGCCGCGTGATCATGGATTCGGGGTAGGTAGGCGCCAGCTTGTTCGGATCGAAGATCCAGCCCTGCACGCGGTCGTTGAAACGCGAAACGGCGGTCAGCGCCTTTTCCACGCTTTCATCGTCCGACAGCGAGCAGCCCGAAAGCATGGCCAGCCCGCCCAGCGTCAGGCTGCTGCGCAGGAAGGCGCGGCGCGAGGGCTGTTCGACCCGTTTTTCCAGGATCTTCCCGGCTTCCTTCAGGATGGCGGGGCCGTCCAGGCCGGGCATAGGGGGGCGCTTGTGCTTGTTCACGAGTGGCTCCTTATTTGCCGCGGATCATGGCGATCAGGCTGCGGGGCACCAGCGCCACCATCGCCAGATGGACCGCCACGAACGCCGTCAGCAGGGCCATGGCGATGAAATGCACCCGGCGCGCGGCCTCGTATCCGCCCATCAGTTCGCGCAGAAGATCGAACTGCACCGACTTCCACAGCACCAATCCGGACAGCACCAGGACGGCGATATCGGCCATGACGAACAGATAGGCCGCGCGCTGCACCTGGTTGTAGCGGCGCGGGTCAGCATGGGAGAGCCGGCCGCGCAGCGCCGCGCCGAGGTCGGCAGCCATGCCGCGGGCGCTCAGCGGAAAGAACTTGCGCCACAGGCGGCCGGTGGCGAGGTTCATCGCCAAGTACAGGATGCCGTTGAAAAACAGCAGCCACATGCCGGCGAAGTGCCATTGCAGGGCGCCGCCCAGCCAGCCGCCCAGCGTGATCCCTTTGGGAAATACGAAGTCGAACAAGGGCGAGGCGTTGTAGATGCGCCAGCCGCTCGTGACCATGACGACCACGGCCAGGGCGTTGAGCCAGTGCATGGCGCGCAGCCAGCCCGGGTGGATGGGAGCGTCCGCCGGCAGGACGGGCGGGGCGTCGTGGCTTGCGGGGATGGCCGGCATGACGGGACTCCGGGGGCTGGTTGTCGTTGGAGCCATTCTTCCCCGGCGCCGGTACCGAAGTCCTCACGCAAACTTAAATTAATTGTGATAACTCCCCGGGCCCGGATTGGCGACAATAGGCGCATTGCCCTCTTCAGAGTTTCCCTCCCATGGACACGCCACGACGCGTACTCATCGTCGAAGACGACGCCCACATCGCGGAATTGCTGCGGCTGCACCTGCGGGACGAAGGCTACGCGGTCGAGCATGCCGCGGACGGCAACGAAGGCATGCGGCGGCTGGAGGAAGGCAGCTGGGACGCGCTGGTGCTGGACCTGATGCTGCCGGGCATCGACGGCCTGGAGATCTGCAAGCGGGCCCGCGCCATGGCGCGCTATACGCCCATCATCATTACCAGCGCGCGGTCCAGCGAGGTGCACCGTATCCTGGGCCTGGAGCTGGGCGCGGACGACTACCTGGCCAAGCCGTTTTCCATGCTGGAACTGGTGGCGCGGGTGCGGGCGCTCTTGCGCCGCAGCGAGGCGCTGGAACGCAATGCGCGGATCGACGCCGGCAGCCTGGCGCTGCATGGCGTGTCCATCGATCCGGTGGCCCGCACGGCCGAGGTCGACGGCCGCCGGCTGGACCTGACGCCGCGCGAGTTCGACCTGCTGCACTTCTTCGCCCGTCATCCGGACAAGGTCTTCTCTCGCATGGACCTGCTGAACCAGGTATGGGGCTATCAGCACGAAGGCTATGAGCACACGGTCAACACGCACATCAACCGCCTGCGCACCAAGATCGAGGCGGACCCGTCCGATCCGCGGCGCATCCTGACGGTATGGGGCAAGGGCTATAAATTCGCCGCGGCGCCCGCCGCCCCGGGAGGCGCATCATGAAGCGGTTCACGCTCACCCAGCGGCTGTCGGCCGTGTTCGCCTTGCTGCTGCTGGCCTGCTGCGGCGCCTCGGCGTGGCTGCAGATCGCCGCCAACTCCCGCTATGAGCAGGAAGTGGTCCAGCGCCTGTCCAGCGGCCTGGCGCAGCACATCGCCGGCGCCAACGAATTGATGGACACCAACGGCTGGAAGCCCGACGCGGTGCGGTCGCTGTTCGACATGCTGATGGCCGTGAACCCCGCCGTGGAGGTCTACCTGCTGTCCAACGACGGCCGCATCGTGGGCGACGCCGCGCCGGCCGGCCAGATCAGGCGCGACCGCGTCGATCTGGGGCCCGTCAAGCGCCTGCTGGCGGGCGACATGTTGCCCATCACGGGCGACGACCCGCGCAGCCTGGACGCGCAAAAGGTGTTCAGCGCCGCGCCGGTGCGCGTGGGCGGGCAGGAAAAGGGCTACGTCTACGTCGTCCTGCAAGGCCAGGCGCACGACGCGCTGGCGATGGCGGTGTCGCGCAGCTCCGTGCTGCGCATGACCCTCTGGTCCATCGCGCTGGTCGCGTTGCTGGGGCTGGTGGCCGGGCTGGCGGCGTTCGCGCTGATCACGCGCCCGCTGCGCGGCCTGACGCGCGCCGTGCGCGCCTTCGAGGGCGACGATGGCCAGGCCCTGGCCGCGCTGGAACGCCCCGGCGACGCTTCGGAGCGCAATGGCGACGAGATCGCGGTGCTGCGGCGCAGCTTCGTCCAGATGGGCAGGCGCATATCGGACCAGTGGCGCGAGCTGACGCGGCAGGACCAGCAGCGGCGCGACCTGGTCGCCAATATTTCGCACGACCTGCGCACCCCGCTGACCTCGCTGCATGGCTATCTGGAAACCCTGCGGCTGAAGGACGAAACGCTGGATGCGGGGGAGCGCCGCCGCTACCTGGACATCGCGCTGGCGCAAAGCCGCAAGGTCGGCCGCCTGGCGCAGGAGCTCTTCGAGCTGGCGCGGCTGGAGTCCGGGCTGGTGCGGCTGGAGCCCGAAACCTTCTCGCTGCCGGAGCTGGTGCAGGACGTGATCCAGAAGTTCGAGCTGGCGGCCGAGGCGCGCCAGCAGCGCCTGACCACCGACATCCCGCGGGAACTGCCGCCGGTGCGCGCGGACCTGGGCCTGATCGAGCGCGTGCTGACCAACCTGCTGGACAACGCCATCCGCCACAGTCCGCCGGGCGGCCTGATCGAACTGCGGCTGGGCGCCGCGCAGAACCTCGTGCAGGTGCAGGTCAGCGATACCGGCGAAGGGATTCCGCAGGCGCTGCGCGCCGGCCTCTTCACGCGGGCCAGCGCCTTGAACCGCGGTCCGGGCGACGGCGGCGGCCTGGGGCTGGTGATCGTGCAGCGCATTTTGCAGCTGCACCACAGCGAGATCAGGCTGGTGGACCGCGCCGGTTCTGGCGCGGTCTTTCAGTTCGAACTGACGGCGGCGCATTAGACGTCGGGCGCGCGCGCCAGTCGCCGCACCAGGCCGCGGGACGCGTCTACGTCGAGGACATCGCCCGTCGCGACCTGCCGCAAGACGCCTTGCGCATTGACGACGGCCGGGATGCCGAATTCGCGCGCCACGATGGCGCCATGCGACAGATAGCCGCCTGCCTCCATCACCAGCGCGCCGGCGCGCAGGAACAGCGGCGTCCAGGCCGGGTCGGTGGATGCGGCGACGAGGATGCCGCCCGCCGGCATGGCCAATCCCTCGGACGGCGTGCGGGCAACGAAGGCGCCGGCCCGCGCATGGCCGCCCGCGGCGGGCGTGCCGCGCCAGGTGTCGGCGGGGCCGGCGTCGGTGGAACCCGGCCCCGCCGGCGCGGTCGCGCCGTCCTCGGCGTATTCGGCGATCACGTCCCGGTCCGGGGTTGACGCCCAGGACGCCAGCTGCGCGCGGCGCAGCGCGGCGCGGCGGCCCGCGGCGGCGGGCGCCAGCCTGGCGTCGGCCAGGGCGAAGAGCTCAGCGGCAGTCAGGTGGAATATGTCGTCGGCGGCGGCCAGGCCGTCCGGCCGGACGTAGCGTCGGCCCAGGGCCAGGGCGCTCTTGCGCGCCGCGGCCAGGTAGGCCACCAGCACGCTGCGCGCGCCTTCGCGTTGCGTGCCTTCGAGACGGGCGGCCGCCAGCAGCTTGGCGGCCAGCGGGCGCTGCCAGAGCGGCAAGGCCGCGCGCAGGCGCCGCGCGGCCCCGCTGGCCGCGCTGTCTTGCCGGGCGCGCAGCGCGGCGGGATCGGTGTCGGCCAGTTGGAGCACGCTGTCCAGCAGATAGCCGGGATCCTCGCGCCAGCGAACGTTGCGCAAATAGGTTTCGTAGACGGCCCGGTGGCCGTATTGGCGCAGGAAGTCCGTGAAGGCTTGCTTGAAGGGGCTGCCTTCCGGCAAGGCGCTCTGCCAGGCGGCGCTGTCGCGTCCCGGATCGCGCAGCCAGTCCAGCACGCGCGCGTCGGCGGCGGCCAGCCCGGCCAGCGCCATCAGGGCATAGCTTTGCGCCGCGGTCACGCTGGGTTCGCCGCCTGCCATCAGCGCGGCCGTGAGCGCATGGCCCTCGCCCGGGCAGGCTTTCTCCACCAGCTCCAGCAGCTTGTGCAGCGCGCCGCCGCCCGAGCCTTGCAGGAAGAACAGTTCGTCCGCCGCCAGCACCGTGTGGAACTGTTCCCGCAAACGGGCGCCCAGCTCGGCGTTGGACGCGGGCGAGGGCTCGTCCAGCCACGCCTGGGCGCGGGCGAACAGCCGCGGCAGATCGTGTGCCGCCCGCTTGCGCAACGGGGCCGCGCGCCGCAGGTAGCGCAGGATGCGCAAGCCGTGCCGAAGGCGTTGCGCAAGGGTCGGGGGCGGCACGGCGATCTCGGGCTGGGGCCCGCCCAGCAGCGCGTTCATGGCCGATGGCGATACGCCCAGCGCGTCGTAGCCCACCCACTGGATGACGGAGGCATCCAGGTACACCCGGCCCTGGAACAAGGCCGCCAGCCGCACGCCGGGCAGGGTGCGATAGCCGCTGAGTTCGAAGCCGGTGGTCAGCATGCGCTGGGCCATGACGCGGCCCGTATCCCACTCCAGCGCCGACATCGCCTGGGGCAGGACTTCGCGGGTATTGCCGCGCGACCAGTAGGCGGGCTGGCTGCGCAGCGCGGGATAGGTGTGGCGGGCCGCCACGGTGACGGGGCGGGCCTGCACGATCCAGAAGCGCCGCCCGTCCCAGACCCATTCGATGTCGTGGCCGCCGCCGGCATAGTCCAGCGCTCGCGCCGCGTCGCGCACGATGTCGCCCAGCGCTTCGGCCTGGGCGTCGGTCAGCACGGCCTGGGCCGACCGCGCGGCCGGCGCGGGGGCGAGCAGGGTGCCCGAGGCGCCGTCGGGTTGGGTGGCATGGCGCTTGGCGCCGATGCGCCGCTCGACCAGCGGCCATGCCTGGCGCAGATAGTCCTCGCGCAGCCGGTATTCGTCGCCTTCCGCTTCGCCGCCGACGAGCGATTCACCCAGCCCCCAGTTGGCATGGAGGATCATCTCGTCGTGCCGTCCCGAGACGGGGTCGATGGTGAAGGCGATGCCGGATGCGGCGGCATCGAGCAGCGGCATGACCACCACCGCCATGCCGGCGGCTTCCAGGCCCAGCTTCTGCCGGTAGGCGCAGGCCTGCGGCGTCCATTGCGAATCCCAGATCCGGCGGGCGGCGTCGATCGCCGCATCCGCCCCGCGCACGTTCAGGCAGGAAAGATGGATGCCCGCGAACGACGCGCCCGCGGAGTCTTCCAGGGGCGCGGACGAACGCAAGGCCAGCGGCCGATCCAGCCAGCCGCGCGCGGCCAGTTCGTCGCGCAGGGCCTGGGCGGCGGCGGGCGGCAATGGCTGGCCCGGCTCGCGGTCCAGGCTGAGTCGGGCGGGCAGCACGAAGCCGTCGGGCACCGGCACGCCCAGCTGCGCCAAGCGGCCCAGCTGCCAGCCTTTGCCGCCCGCCGCCCGGGGCCCCGCCTGGGCGGCGGCCGCCCAATCCAGCACGGCGGCAGTCATGCTGCCGCTCCCGGCGCGACGCCATGCACGAAGAGGCTGACGGCAGCGTCGAATTCCGCCTTGAGGCTGGAGCGCGGCAGGCCCAGCCAGCGCAGCATCGCGCCCAGGTACAGGAACTGCAACTGGCAGGCCAGCTGATCGGCGGGCAGATCGGTCCGCGCCTGGCCGGCGGCCTGGGCATCCGCGATCAGCCCGGTGAACAGCGCCTGCATGCCGCTGCGCGGATAGCGGCCGTCGTCGTGCGCGCCCGGTTGCAGCGTGGACAGCCGGTAACGCAGATACGGCCCCAGATAGGCGCGGTGTGATTCGGACCAATGGGCCGACGCATGCAGTATCCGCGTCAGCCGACGCGCGAGCGTGGGCAGGGCTTGCAGCGCGGGCCGCAGGTCATGGACGCTGGCGGCCAGCTCGCCATGGAAGCGGTGCGCCAGCAGGGCTTCCTTGACGGGAAAATGGTTGTACAGCGTGCCCTTGGAGACGTCCGCCTGCGCGGCGATCTGTTCCATGGTGACCACGTCGTAACCCAGGGTCTCGAACAGGCGCCAGGCGGTTTGCGCCAGGTGATCCAGGGTCTGCTGGCGTTTGCGTTCGCGGCGTCCGGCTTCGGACGCCGCGGATTCGGATTGGGTGGGGAAAGAGGAATCCATGGCCTGAAAATAATTGAACGACGTCTAATAATATACGTCGTTCAATTATTTGAAAAGGCCGCTTCCCCGTTCCGGGCGGGGTGGTCGCGATCAGGCGGTGGCGGGCATCTCGCCGTGCAGCAGGTAGTCCAGCAGCTCGCGCACCGAGCGCATGGCGCTGCCGAAGGGCAGCTTGGACGCGCCCCGGAAGAACAGCCCGCGGCTGACTTCGCCGCGCATGGCGGCGGCCAGCTTCAGGTCGATGCAGAACTGCCCGAAGCGGGAGATGCCGTCGCGCAGACCGCATTGCGTCAGGCAGTCCATCCGCTGGCTGCAGCGGCGCGCATCGCAGCGGGTGTTGGCCTGCAGCGTCTTTTCCTGGCGCAGGTAGCGGGTGAGCCAGGGCGTGGGCACGGCGCGCGCCGGCAGGCCGGCGACGCTGGTGAATTCCGTGAGCTGGTCGGGGTCGGCGTCGATCAGCACGCGCTTGAAGTTCTCGTGCGCGTCGCCCTCCTGGGTGACGGCGAAGGCCGTGCCCACCTGCACGCCGTCGGCGCCGTTGGCCAGCCAGTGGCGCACCTGCTCGTGGCTGCCCACGCCGCCGGCCACGATGAGCCGCGGGGCGTCCTTGCCCAGCTGGAGTTCTTCGAACAGCTTGTGGCAGTCGGCCAGCACGCGCTTGAAGTCGAAGCGTTCGTCGTGGAGGTCGTCCAGGCGCGCGGCGCCCAGGTGGCCGCCGGCATGGCCGGGATGCTCGATCACCACGGCGTCGGCCAGCCGGCCTTTCTTCATCCACTTCTTCAGCACCGCGGCCACGCCGCGCGCTTCCGACAGGATGGGAACCAGCGCGACCTTGGGAAAATCCGCGGTCATCTCGGGCAGGTCCAGCGGCAGGCCCGCGCCCATCACGATGGCCTGGGCGCCGCTCTCGCAGGCCTGGCGCACCAGGGCGGGGTGGTCCCGCACGGCCTTCATGACGTTCACCGCGACCAGGCCGCGGCCCTGCGCCGTGTCCAGCGCGGCGCGCACTTCGCGGTGCAGCGCTTCCAGGTTGGCGCTGTCGATGAGGTCTCGGTCATGGCACCGTTCGGTCTTTTCGAGCAGATCGGGGTGGTGATGGCGCAAATCGACGCTGGCAATGGTGCCCACGGCGTTCTGGCTGGCGACGGCGCCGGCCAGGCGATGGGCGGAGACGCCGACGCCCATGCCGCCCTGGACGATGGGCAGCAGGTCGCGTCCGGCGAGGGTGAGTGATTTGAACCACGTCATATCAAGTCTTTCCTGAGGTCAAGTGGACAGAGGCTAGAGCAAGGCCAGGGTAGGCGCCTTGCGCGGGATCAAGCCGGGGGCGGACTCAGCGATAGTCGAATTCCTCGAACCATTGCTTCATCAGGGCCTCTGCCTGCATGCCCAGGTGGCGCATGGGGGGCGCCTCGGGCGAGCGGCGCGCGCCTTGGACGGCGAAGCGGCGCACGCCGCGGCGGGCCAGTTCGCGGGCCAGGGCGAGCAGCCGGTTTTCGTCGATCCAGTCCGGATGCCAGGTGATGCGGCACTCGAAATCGCGCCCGGCGGACAGCAATTGCGCCAGGCAGGCCTGGGCCGGACGCTCGGAGTCGCGGCGGCCGGTGATCTCGTCGTAGCCCTGGGAATCGGCCTTGATGTCCAGGCCGACCCAGTCCAGGTGGCGCAGCACGTCGGCCAGCCGAAGCGGATAGATGCCGGCGGTATGCAGGCCGACCTGGTAGCCCATGCGGCGCACGTCGCGGATCATCTGCGGCAGGCGCGGTTCGCTCAGGGGTTCGCCGCCCGAGAACACGACGGCGTCGAGCAACCCCTTGCGGGTTTCCAGGAAGGCGCGCGTTTCGCGCCAGTCGTAGCGGGCGGCGCGGGTCTGCAGTTCGGTGTTGTGGCAGTAATGGCAGCGCCAGGGGCAGCCGGCGATGAAGACGACGGCGGCCAGCTTGCCGGGCCAGTCCACCGTGGAAAAGGGCACCAGTCCGCCCACCGCGTGGGCATGCCGGGGCAGGGGCTGGATGACGGGCTGCGGCGGAGTCGCGTAGGCCGGCCTGGCGGCCAGCCGGCGCGCGGCCGGCCCGGCGCCCGGCCCGCAGGCCGGGCCGGATCGCGCCCCCTCAGGCGCGGCGTTCGACGAAGAATCGGCGTTCATTGAATTCGCCTTGCTTGCCGGTGTTGAAGGAGGCGACCGGGCGGTGGTAGCCCATGACGCGGGTCCAGATCTCGCAGCGCACGCGTTGGCTGTCGTCCAGCCTGGGAGCGGCGGCGGCGGCGACGTCGGGGGCGGTCAAGGTTTGCATAGAGGTTCCTTTTGAGAGGGAGCCGGGCGGATGCCCGGCGGGACGATCCGGGGCCTGCCGGGAGCGGCGGACCCTAGGCGCAGCATGCCGATTGCTTGGCGAGCAGCTCGGCATCGCATTTGGGGCAGAACTCGTGGTGTCCCGCCAGATAGCCGTGGTTGGGGCAGATGGAGAACGTGGGCGTGATGGTGATGTAGGGCAGCCGGAAGTTCGACAGCGCCCGGCGCACCAGCTCCTTGCACGCGCCGGCCGACGAGATGGCTTCGTTCATATACAGGTGCAGCACGGTGCCGCCGGTGTACTTGCCTTGCAGCGCCTCCTGCAGTTCCAGCGCGTGGAACGGATCGTCGGTGTGGCCCACCGGCAGCTGGCTGGAGTTGGTGTAGTAGGGCTGCGATTCGCTGCCCGCCTGCAGGATGGAGGGATAGCGCTTGCGGTCTTCGCGGGCGAAACGGTAGGTGGTGCCCTCGGCCGGCGTGGCTTCGAGGTTGTAGAGGTGGCCCGTCTGTTCCTGGAACTCGGTCATGCGTTCGCGCACCCGGTCCAGCAGCCTCACCGCCATCGCGTGGCCGGCCGGCGTGGTGATGTCTTCGGCGTCGTCGGTGAAGTTGCGGATCATTTCATTGATGCCGTTCACGCCCAGCGTGCTGAAGTGGTTGCGCAGCGTGCCCAGGTAGCGGCGGGTGTAGGGATACAGGCCCTGGTCGATGTATCGCTGCACCACCTTGCGCTTGGTTTCCAGCACGTCGCGGCCCAGCTCCAGCAGGTGGTCCAGACGCGCCATCAGCTTGGCCTCGTCGCCGCGGCAGGTATGGCCCAGGCGGGCGCAGTTCACCGTGACGACGCCCACGGAGCCGGTCTGTTCGGCCGAGCCGAACAGGCCGTTGCCGCGCTTGAGCAGTTCGCGCAGGTCCAGTTGCAGGCGGCAGCACATGGAACGCACCATGTGCGGTTCCAGGTCGGAATTCAGGAAGTTCTGGAAATAGGGCAGGCCATAGCGCGCCGTCATTTCGAACAGGCGTTCGGTGTTGGGGTGGTCCCAGTCGAAGTCGGGCGTGATGTTGTAGGTGGGGATGGGAAAGGTGAACACGCGGCCCTTCGCGTCGCCCGCCATCATGACCTCGATGTAGGCGCGGTTGATCATGTCCATCTCGGCCTGGAGATCGCCATAGGAGAACGGCATTTCCTCGCCGCCCACGTAGGGGATCTGTTCGCGCAGGTCGGCCGGGCAGGTCCAGTCGAAGGTCAGGTTGGTGAAGGGCGTCTGCGTGCCCCAGCGGCTGGGCACGTTCAGGTTGTAGATGAGTTCCTGCATGGCCTGCTTCACGTCCGCGTAGGTCATCGCGTCGCGGCGGATGAAGGGCGCCATGTAGGTGTCGAAGGAACTGAAGGCCTGGGCGCCGGCCCATTCGTTCTGCAGCGTGCCCAGGAAATTGACGATCTGGCCGATGGCGGCCGACATGTGGCGGGGCGGCGTGGCCTCGACCTTGCCGGGGATGCCGTTGAAGCCCTCGGTCAGCAACTGGCGCAGCGACCAGCCCGCGCAATAGCCGCTGAGCATGTCCAGGTCGTGTATGTGGATGTCGCCTTCGCGGTGGGCCTGGCCGGCCTCGGGCGCGAAGACGTTGGAGAGCCAGTAGTTGGCGGTGACCTTGCCGGCCACGTTCAGGATCAGGCCGCCCAGGCTGTAGCCCTGGTTGGCGTTGGCGTTGACGCGCCAGTCGCGCTGCTCCAGGTATTCCTCCATGGCGCTTTCCACGTCCACCAGTGTGTGTCGCAGCGAGCGCAGCCGGGCGTGCTGTTCGCGGTAGACGATGTAGGCGCGCGCGGTGCGCCAGTGGCCGGCCTGGACCAGGATTTCCTCGACGCGGTTCTGGATGGTTTCCACGCCCGGGCAGGGCTGGTCCGCCAGCGCGGCGATGACGGCGTCGGTCAGCGCCTGCGCGCCCGGCAGGTCCAGTTCCCCGGTGCTCTGGCCCGCCGCGGCCATGGCCTGGGCGATCTTGTCGCGGTCGAATGCCGCGACGCGGCCGTCGCGCTTGAGAATGTGCTGGATATGCATGACTGACACCATATGTAGTAGGGTGTGAAAACTCTACCACCACATATGGTGCGCGCGACGCCCCTGCGGAACGGGATGTCGGCCTTGCTTGATGCGCGTCAAACGCGCTGGCGGGGCTTGTTCGGAGCCCCGCGCGGCCCGGCGGGGACTTAGAACCCGATGCCGACCCCGGCCAGCGAGATGGCCACGGCCAGGGCCGCGGTGCGCGCGGCCGGGCGGGGCGCCCAGGACAGCATGCCGACCCACAGCAGGGCGCCGGCGGACAGCCAGCCCAGCCAGGCCACCACGCCCACCGTGTTGCCCCACAGGCCGACGCAGGGCAGCAGCGCCAGCGCCAGCAGCAGCACCCCGGCGCCGCGTAGCACGCGGGTGTGGCCGGCCGATGGGTCGCGTCCCCAGACCTGCTCGTAGTGGCGCGGCATGGCCAGGCTGAGGCAGGCCATGCCGGCGTAGGTCAGCAGCAAGGCCATGGAAACGGCGTACAGATCGTTGGTGTTCATGCCGCAGCCTCTTCGTTTGCGCGGGATTTGCGCTGGGAGGGCGCCGATGCGGGCCGCTTCCACAGGTGGAGGGCCGCCCAGCCCGATAGTACGCCGAAAGCGAGGGCGCTCAGCTCCACGCCCGCGCTTTCCCAGTCGCCGCGCGCGATCTGCGCGTAGGGGTGGTCGCCCACCGTGACGAAGGACAGCAGCGGCAGCAGCAGGCACAGGGCCGACAGCAAGGTCAACTGCGCGATCCAGGCGCGGCGGGGCGCGCTGATCCAGGCATGGGCCAGCGTCAGCGCCCAGATCAGGAAGAAGCCGCGCAATTCCCAGGCGGCGCGGTCTTCCAGGGCGACGGGCAGCAGGCGGTTGGCCCAGAAATAGCCGATGCAGGCGATGGCCAGGCCGGCCAGCGCGGCCACGTTCAGGCCTTCGATCAGGCGGTAGACGCGCGCGGTGGCGTCGCCGAATTCGCCGCCGTGCCTGGCGCGGCGCTTGACCATGAACAGCACCGCGCCGGTGCCCATCATCGCGGCGCCGGCCAGGCCGCAGAGGAAATACAGCCATTGGACCGCCAGGCCGCCGAACTTCGCCATGTGCAGGTCGCCCATCACCTGGCGGGTGAGCGAGGGCGCGCCGCCCAGCACGTCGCCCGGGGCGCGCACGCGCAGCAGCTCGCCATCGGCGGAAAACTCCGCCATGCCGGTGGTGGCGCTGATGTTGCGGAAGGTGTCGGCGTCTTCGTTCCAGCCGTACACGCCGATGCGCATGGCACCGTCTTCCGGATTGCGGATGACGATGGCCCGGGCGGTCTGCCCGATCAGGGCTTCGGCGCGCGCCACGATGGGTTCGAGCGCCGGCACGGCCTGCGCCACGCCGCTGCGAGCGAGCCGGTCCTCGCCTTCCAGCTCGGCCAGGTGCTGGCGCACGGCTTCCATGCCGGCGCCGTAGGTCGCGACGACGGGGGCGGGCATGAGCGACACGCTGGAGATCACGATGCCGGTGTAGGCGATCATGAACTGGAAGGGCAGGGTCAGCACCGCGACCGCGTTGTGCGCGTCCAGCCACGAGCGTTGCCCCTTTTTGGCGCGGAAGGTGAAGAAGTCCTTGAAGATGCGCTTGTGCGTGACCACGCCGGAAACCAGGGCGACCAGCATCGCCATGGTGGCGAAGGCCACGATCCACAGGCCCAGCCCGGCATCGTGCAGCGTGTAGTGGAAGTCCACGAAATGCGAGCCGCCCCGGGTGGCGCGGCCCTCGGCTTCGTGGTGCTCGTCGAGTTCGGCGCCGGTGACGGGATCGAGCTCGGCATCGGCGTACTGGCCGTTCTTGTCGAACCAATAGGCCGTCAGCCCGTTGTCGTGGTAGCGGTCGGCCGGCCAGATTTCCCACATGCCGGCGCCGGCATGGTTGCGCGCCATGAAGTCCACGGCCAGGTCCAGGCGCAGCGCCCGGTCGATCGGGGCGCTTTCCTGCTGCGCCGCCAATGCTTCGGCCGCCTGGTGCTCGGGGTTCATCCAGTGCGAGATGGGTTCGGAGAACACGGCGAGCGAGCCGGTCAGGAAGACGGCGAACAGCAGCCAGGAGAACCACAGGCCGACCCACGTGTGGAGCCAGGCCATGGATAGGCGGAAACCGGATTTCAGGACGAGCCTCTTTCTTGTGATGCCGCCGCGAGCCGGGCGGTCTGGTTTTTTATTGAGAATGGTTCCAATTCTAAGCTAAATGGGGCCACTGTTGTCATGACAAGGACTTTGTATTTCTTGCGGCCGGACCAAAGGCGGCGCGGCGCGTCCCCCTGGGGCAGCCGCGGCCGGGATGCCGGGCATGGGGGTTGCTGGGAGGGCGTTCCACGCGGCAAGGCCGTCGATTCGCGGCGGCGGCATCGCGATACCACCCGCACAGAGGAGCGCCCAATGAAACGCAACGCCGGAAACGCCTCGCAGATAGAGGAATTGCTGTATCAGGCCCTGGAGACCGAGATCGGGGGATTGAGTATTTACGAGACCGCCCTGGCCTGCGCGGTCAATGAGGATTTGAAAAAGGAGTGGCGGGGCTATCTCGAAGAAACCCGCACGCATCGCCGCGTGCTGCTGACCGTGTTCGAGCAGTTGGGGCTGGATCCCGAACGCCAGCCGCCCGGCCGGGAGGTGGTGCGCCATATCGGCGAGGCGCTGGTCAAGGCCATGAAGATGGCGATCAACGCGGGCGACGCCAACGCGGCGCAGCTGGTCGCGACCGAATGCGTGGTGCTGGCCGAAACCAAGGATCACGCGAACTGGACGCTGATCGGCGTGGTCGCCGACCAGCATGGCGGCACCGAGGGCAAGGTGCTCAAGCAGGCCTATGACGCCGTCGTCACCGATGAGGAGCACCACCTGTACCACACCAAGGGGTGGTCGCGCGAGTTGTGGATCGACGCCTTGGGATACCCCGCCGTGCTGCCGCCGCCCGAGGAGGTCAAGCAGGTGGAATCGGCGATCGGCGCGTCGCGGGCCGAACAGGCGCGCGGCAAGATGCTCAGCCACTAGGAGACGGCCATGGCCAGCAAGAAACCAGCGGGAAAGGCGGGCCAGGGGCCCGCATTGCAAACCGCCTACCTGAACACCGACAGCGGCCCGGTCTCGGGCCCCGCGGGCACGCCGCGCCAGCCGGCCGCGAAGCGCGCCGCGGCCGTGGACGCGATGGCGGGCGCCATCCCCCACAATGCCGGCAAGGCGGCCGAGTACGGCGAAGAGGCGGCGCGCTGCCCCTACGCCGGCGAGGCCGTGCCGGCGCCGCACCCATCGGCGGGCGCGAGCTCCCTGTCCGAAAGCGCGGCTTCCGATAAAACGAACGGGCCGGCGGCGCCCGGCGTGAACGCCGCGGGCGGCGGGCTCGAACGCGTGCGCGCGGATGCCGGCGGCCAGCCCTTGACCACCAACCAGGGCGTGCGCGTCAGCGACAACCAGCACTCGCTCAAGGCGGGCCTGCGCGGGCCGGCGCTGCTCAAGGACTTCATCCTGCGCGAGAAGATCACCCATTTCGACCACGAGCGCATCCCGGAGCGCATCGTGCATGCGCGCGGTTCCGCCGCGCATGGCTATTTCGAATGCCATCGGGCGCTGACCGACCTGACCGCCGCGGCGCCGTTCGCCGAGAAAGGCAAGCGCACGCCGGTCTTCGTGCGCTTCTCCACGGTGGCGGGAGAGCGCGGCTCTAAAGACACGGCCCGCGACGTCCGCGGCTTCGCCGTGAAGTTCTATACCGACGAAGGCAACTGGGACCTGGTGGGCAACAATATGCCGGTGTTTTTCATCCAGGACGCGATGAAATTCCCGGACCTGGTGCACGCGGTCAAGCCCGAGCCGCATCATGGGATGCCGCAGGCTGCGTCCGCGCACGATACGTTCTGGGACTTCGTGTCGCTGATGCCGGAATCCACCCATATGCTGATGTGGCTCATGTCGGACCGCGCCATTCCGCGCAGCTACCGGATGATGCAAGGCTTCGGCGTGCACACCTTCCGTTTCGTCAACGCCCGGGGCGAGTCGCGGCTGGTGAAATTCCATTGGAATCCGGTGCTGGGCACGCATTCCCAGGTCTGGGACGAGGCGGTCAAGGTGTCGGGGGCCGATCCCGATTTCCATCGGCGCGATCTGTGGGAAGCCATCGACGCGGGCAACGGCCCGCAGTGGGAGCTGGGCGTGCAGATCTTCACCGAGGAGGAGGCCGAGGGGTTCAGCTTCGACGTGCTGGACGCCACCAAGATCGTGCCTGAGGAGCTGGTGCCCGTGGTGCCGGTGGGGCGGATGGTGCTGGACCGCAACCCCGACAACTTCTTCGCCGAGACCGAGCAGGTCGCCTTCTGCGCGGCCCACGTGGTGCCCGGGCTGGATTTCACCAACGATCCGCTGCTGGCCGGGCGCATCCATTCCTACGTGGATACGCAAATATCGCGCCTGGGGGGGCCCAATTTCCATGAAATCCCGATCAACGCGCCGCTGGCTCCCGTGCAGAACAACCAGCGCGACGGCATGCACCGCCAGGCCATCCACCGCGGCCGGGTGGCGTACGAGCCCAATTCGCTGGCCGGCGGCTGTCCGTTCCAGGCCGGGATGGACGGCTTCGTGTCCTTTCCCGAGCCGGCGGCCGGCGACGAACTGCGCGGGCATCCGGAGAAATTCGCCGAGCACTACAACCAGGCCACGCTGTTCTACGCCAGCCAGTCGGACTGGGAGCGCCGCCACATTGCCAGCGCGTTCGCGTTCGAGCTGAGCAAGGTGACGGTTCCCGCCGTGCGCCGGCGCATGGTCGCGTCCCTGCGCAATGTGTCCGACGAGTTGGCGCAGGCCGTTGCCGACGGGTTGGGGATGGCGCTTCCGGATCCCTTGCCCCGCGCGATCGAGGATGTGCCCAAGCCGGAAGTCGAGGTGTCGCCCTCGCTGTCGCTGACCGCCAGGCCGGGCGACGGCAGCGTTGCCACGCGCAAGGTCGCCATCCTGGTGGCGGAGGGCGTGGACGGCAAGGCCGTGTCCGCCGTGGCCGACGCCCTGATCGCGGTCGGCGTGGTCGTGCGGCTGGTGGGGCAGCGTATCGGCCCGGTGGCGCCGGACGGCGGGCCGGCGCTCGATGCCGACGCCTCGCTGGACAACCAGCCCTCCGCCGTGTTCGACGGCGCGGTGGTGCCGGGAGGCGCGGCGGCCGCGGAGCGCTTGCGGGCCGACGGGCGCGCGCTGGAATTCCTGCGCGACGCTTTCCGCCACGGCAAGACGCTGATGGGCATGGACGAAGGCAAGCAGTTGTTCGCGGCGGCCGGTATCCAGCCGGACGAGGCCGACGGCGGCTTGCTGCTGGTGGACGGGATGCCGGACGACGCCGCGCCCCTGTTCCTGGAGGCCCTGGCCCGGCACCGCCATCCGGAACGGGAAACCAGCCCGCCCGGGGTGTAAGGCGCCCGCGCATCTAAGGCGGGCTGCAGTTCGGCTACGCGCTCTTCTTCATGAACGAGCCGGCCCTCGGACCGGAGCGACGGCCGGTCGCTCGGGTCCGGCCCCGGCCTGGTCGTGGCGGACCAGGGCTACGGGCGTCAGTCCAGCTTGATGCCGGCGCGGCCGGCCACGTCGGCGAAAGTGCGCAGCTCCTGGTCGATCTGCGCCTGGAAGGCAGGCCCCGGCAGGTAGACGGGATCCAGCGCCAGGTCGGCGACGGCCTTGCGCACTTGCGGATCCTCCATGATGTCCGATACGGCGCGGCCCAGCGTCTCCAGCACCGGGGCGGGCGTGCGCGCCGGCGCGACCAGGCCGTACCAGCCCACGAACGAGACCCCCGGCATGCCGGCTTCGGCGAAGGTGGGCACGTCGGGCAATTGCGGCATGCGGCGCTCGCCCGTGACGGCCAGCGCGCGCACCTTGCCGGCGCGGACCTGCGGCGCGGCCGACGAGACCGTATCCACGCCCAGGTCGACCTCGCCGCCTATCATCGCCGTGACCAGCTGCGCGCTGCCCTTGTAGGGCACGGGCACCATCTTGGCGCCCGCGGCTTCGGCGAACATCTCGCCGGCCAGGTGCGGCGCGGAGCCGGCGCCGAACGTGCCGTACATCAGTTCGCCCTTGGCGCTGCGCTGGCGCGCCAGCGCGGCGGCGTCCTGCGCGGTCGTCGCCGGCAGCGCGTTCTTGGCCAGCAGCACCACCGGCGCCATGGCGACGATGGCGATATGTTCGTAGCTGCGCCGGGGGTCGTAGGGCAGGCCGGGCTTGAGCGCCGGCAGCACGGTGTAGGTGGTGCTGCCCGACAGCATCAGGGTATAGCCGTCGGGTTGGGCGCGCGCCGCGGCTTCCGCGCCGATCACGGTGGAGGCGCCGGGCCGGTTTTCCACGATGACGGCCTGGCCCAGCTTGCCCGACAGCCGGTTGGCCAGCAGGCGGGCCACCGCGTCGGTGGCGCCGCCCGGCGTGAAGGGCACGACGATCTTGATCGCCTGCTCGGGGTAGGCGGCCTGCGCGGCGCCGGCGGAGGCGGCCAGCGCGAGGGTGAGCGCCGCCGCGGCGGCACGGAATTTGACGGTCATGACGGAAGGTCCGGTCAGGTGGGGGTGGAAGTTGACGCGCCGGCCTGGCGCAAGGCGGGGCCCTGGTCGCCCAGGTCCCAGTACAGCCCGGCCATGATCGCCAGGCCCTCGCGCGCCACGCTGCCCAGCAGGTGCTCGTTCGGCGCGTGCTGGGCGCAGGCGGGATAGGAGTGCGGCACCCACAGGGTGGGCAGGCCCAGCAGGTCCGCGAAGATATCGTTGGGCAGCGAGCCGCCCAGGTTGGGCAGGAGCGCGGGCCGCTTGCCGGTCGTGCGTTCGAGCGAGGCGGCGGCCCAGCGCACCCAGGGGTTGTCCGGCGACAGGCGGGTGGCGCCGGCCTGCATGCCCACCCGCACCTGGATGTCCTCGAAACCCGCGGCCCGCAGGTGTTCCTGCACGTGCGCTTGCAGCGCCCGCCAGTCCGTGCCCACCACGAAACGCAGCTGGCACCAGGCGCTGGCCTGCGGCGGGATGGCATTGACCGGCTTGGCCGGGTCGCCGGCGCCGAAGGTCAGCACGTCCAGGCTGTTCCAGCCGAACACCTTTTCGGCGGCGGTGAGGCCGGGCTCGCCCCAATGCGCGTCGATCCGCGGATCGTCTTCGCCGCCGCCCACGTCCAGCTCGGCCAGCGCGGCGGCAACCGCCTCGGGAATGGGGGGCGGGCGCAGGCCCGGCACGGCGATGCGGCCGCGCGCATCGACCAGCGTGGCGATGGCGTGCGCCAGCACGATGGCCGGATTGGCGAGCAGGCCGCCCCAATTGCCGGAGTGATAGCCGCGTTCGCGCGCGCGCAGCGTGAGTTCGAAGTTGACCGCGCCGCGCGAGCCCATGAACAGCGTGGGGCGCTGCGCGCTCAGGCGGGGGCCGTCGCTGGCGATGAAGACGTCCGCCGCCAGCGCGTCGCGCTGCGCTTCGCAGAACGCCGCCAGCCCGGGCGAACCGGCTTCCTCGCCGGTTTCGATGAGCCAGACGGCATTGAAGCCCAGCTTGCCGCCGCGCGCGGCGATCACTTGCCGCAGGGCTTCCAGGTTGATCGTGTGCTGGCCCTTGTTGTCGGCCGTGCCGCGCCCGTACCAGCGGTCGCCCTCGACCTGCAGGCGCCACGGATCGCGTCCGGCTTCCCATTTGGCGGCGTTGCCGCGCACCACGTCGCCGTGGCCATACATCAGCACCGTCGGCAGGGCGGGACCTTCGTCGCGGCGCGCCACGAGGATGGGCAGGTCGACGCCGGCCGGATTGGGATGGACCCGGCAGGCGAAGCCCAGTTCCTCCAGCCGGGGAACCAGGTCTTCGTTCAGGTAGGCATGCTGGGCGGGCGCCTGTTCCGGCACTTCGCTCTCGGTCGCATAGGCCACGCGGCGCGCCAGCGCCGCCTGCAAGGCGCCGCTGTCGTAGGAGTCGGTGGCGAGGAGGATGGCTTGTTCGCGGGTCACGGTCAGGCTGCAAGGGCTGGGGAGGCACAAAGTTATTACGCTTCATCGCGTGCCACAATTAGATAATTGGCACCTAAGCGTTGCCATAAAAGCATGGGTAAGGGAGGCGGGCCATGATTTCGCTGGGCTTGAGGTATTTCCTGGAGGTCGCGCGCTGCGGCTCCATCGCCGGCGCGGCGGCCGCGCAGCACGTGGCGGCCTCGGCCGTCAGCCGCCAGATCGCCAAGCTGGAGGACGAGCTGGGCGTCACGCTGTTCGAGCGCCAGGCGCGCGGCATGGCGCTGAGCGAGGCCGGCCTGCAGCTGGCCGCCTACGCCAATGCCGCCGCGCTGGAGGCGGAGCGCGTCACCGCCGGGATCCGCCAGCGCGGCCGCCTGGGCGACGTGACGATACGGCTGGCCTGCACCGAAGGCTTCGCTCACCGCTTCCTGCCCATGAGCATGGCGGAGTTCAAGAGGATCCGGCCGCAGGCGCGCTTCCACCTGCACGTGGAGCGGCCCGAAGAGGTCAGCCGCCAAGTGCTGGAAGGGATGTCGCAGCTGGCGCTGCGCTACACCACGGTGCAGGACGAACGGCTGAAGACCGAATTGCTGGTTCGCGCGCCGGTCTACGCGGTGATGTGCCGCGACCACCCGCTGGCCGGCCGCCGCAGCATCGGCATGCGCGAGCTGGCCAGGGTGCCGCTGTCGGTGGGCGACCGCGGCACCACCGTCCGGCAGCTGTTCGACGCGGCCTGCGCCAACGCGGGCCTGCACATCGAGCCCGCCTACGTGTCCAACCATTCCGCCGCCTTCCTGCCCATGTTGCCGGGCAGCGACATCGTGGCGCTGTCGGGCTACCTGACCGTGATGGGGCAGGACGACGCCAAGCTGGTGGCGGTGCCGTTCAGCAATCCGGAGATGCGGCAGCGGAGCATCCAGGTCGTGACGCTGCAGGGCCGCACGTTGCCGCCGCTGGCCAGGGAATTCCTGGAATTCATGGCGGCCCGGTTGACGCAGGCGCCGAAGGCGCCGGAGGGGGATGCGTGAGAGCTCCGATACGCGCCGGGGCCGTCATCCGAGCGCAGCGGCCCTGCGCTTGAGGCGAAGCCGCTCCAGCGCCAGGTACACGATGGGCGTGGTGTACAGCGTCAGGAACTGGCTGATCATCAGCCCGCCGACGATGGCGATGCCCAGCGGGCGCCGCAGTTCCGAGCCTTCGCCCATGCCCAGGACCAGCGGCAGGGCGCCCAGCAGGCCGGCCAGGTTGGTCATCATGATGGGCCGCAGGCGCAGCATGGCGGCGCGGTGGATGGCCTGTTCCGGCGTCAGCCCTTCGCGGCGTTCCAGACCGAGCGCGAAGTCGATCATCAGGATGGCGTTCTTCATCACGATGCCCACCAGCAGGAAAAGGCCGAGCAGCGCGATCAGGGTGAATTCGAGGCCGGCCAGGCGCAGCGCCAGCAGCGCGCCCACGCCGGCCGAGGGCAGGGTGGACAGGATGGTGAGCGGGTGCAGCGGGCTTTCGTACAGCACGCCCAGCACCAGGTAGATGGCGACCAGCACGGCCAGGATCAGCCAGGGCTGGTCTTGCAGGCTTTGCTGGAAATTGCGGGCGTCGCCGCCCAGCCGGGTCTGGATGTAGGAGGGCACCATCAGCCTGGCCATGGCGGCGTCGATGGCGGCCAGGCCCTGTTCCAGCGACACGCCTTCGGCGAGCGAGAAGCCCACGCCCACGGCGGCGAACAGGCCGTCGTGGTAGACGCGGTCGTTGACCAGCCCGTATTCATAGGTGGCGAACGCCGTCAGCGGCACGCGCCGGCCGTCCTCGGCCACGACCTGCACCTGCTCCAGCACCTCGGCGTCCTCGGTGTAGCGCGGGTCCAGCTCCAGCACCACGCGGTACTGGTTCATGGCGTCGTACAGGGTGGCGACCTGGCGCTGGCTGAAGGAGTTGCTGAGCACGCTGCTGATGGTGCCCATGTCCACGCCCAGCCGCTGCGCGGCGCTGCGGTCGATGTCGATCACCACCTGCTGCGTGGCGCCGTCGCCCTCGGCGTCCACGTCGCGCAGTTCGGGGATCTCCTGCATGGCCCGGGATATCCTGCGCGACCACTGGCGCAGGGCCGGCACGTCGCTGGCCATGATGGCCAGCTCGTGGTCGCCCGAGTTGCCGAAGCCGCCGGGCATGCGCAGGTCCTGGTCCACGTTCAGGAAGAACATGCCGCCGGGCACCGGCGGCGCGTTCGAGCGCAGCCAGTTGATCACTTCGGTCGACGATTCCTTGCGTTCGGACGCGGGTTTCAGGCGGATCAGGAACAGCGAGTTGCTGATGCCCAGGCTGCCGCCGTTGTAGCCGATGACGTCCTGCACGGCGGGATGCTTGAGCACGAGCTGGCGGTACACGTCGATCTTGGGCTGCATGACCTGGAACGAAAAGCCGTCGTCGCCGCGCACGAAGCCCACGAGCTGGCCGGTGTCCTGCACGGGCAGGAAGCCCTTGGGCGCCTGCACGTACAGATAGACGTTCAGCCCGACCACGCCGGCCAGCAGCAGCAAGGTGAGGCGGGCGTGGCCCAGCACGCGCGACAGGCTGCGGCCGTACCAGTCGTGGATGCGGACGTGGGCCGCGCGCAGGCGCGAGGGGCGGGCGGCGGGGTCCGGCGGGGCGGCCGGCTTGAGCCAGCGCGCGCACAGGCTGGGAATGATGGCCACCGACACCACCAGGGAAATGACCGTGGCCGCAACCAGCGTGATGGAGAACTCGCGGAACAGCCGCTCGACCAGGCCGCCCATGAACAGGATGGAGACGAACACCACGCTCAGCGCCACCGTCATGGCGACGAGCGTGAAGCCCACTTCGCGCACGCCGCGCAGCGCGGCCGCGCGCGGCGACAGGCCCCGTTCCAGGTGGCGCGAGATGTTCTCCAGCACGACGATGGCGTCGTCCACCACCAGGCCCGCGGCCACGATGAGCGCCATCAGCGACAGGTTGTTGAGCGAGAAGCCCCACAGATACATGACCGCGAAGGTGGCGATCAGGCAGACCGGGATCGCCACGCTCGGGATGGCCGCCGCCCGGCCGTTGCCCAGGACGGCCCAGACCACCAGGATCACCAGCGCCGTGGCCAGCCCGAGCGTGATGTGGGCCTCCCGCAGGGTGGCGTCGATGCCGGGCGAGCGGTCCAGCGCCACGGTCAGATCCACGTCGGCCGGCATCAGCGCCCGCAGGCCGGGCAAGGCCCGGTTGATGGCGCGGATGGTCTCGATGATGTTCGAGCCCGGCTGGCGGCTGATGGTCAGGACGACGGCCGGGTTCCCGTTGTGAAAGCCGCTGCTGTAGCGGTTCTCGACCGAATCGCTCACCTTCGCCACCTGCGACAGCCGGATGACGGCGCCGTCCCGGTGGCGCACGATCAGGCTGTCGTACTCGCGGGCGCTGCGGGGCTGTTCGGGCGTGCCGACTTCCCAGCGCTGGCCGGCGGAGTCCAGCTGGCCCTGCGGCCCCATGGGGGCGGCGTCGGCGATCGCCTGGCGCACTTCGTCCAGCGCCACGCCGTAATGGGCCAGCGCGTTGGGATTGACCTGCACCCGCACGGCGGGCAGCGAGCTGCCGCCCATCGTCACCTCGCCCACGCCGCTGATCTGCGAGATTTTCTGCGCCAGCACGGTGGAGCCCAGGTCGTAGAGCTGGCCGGCGGGGCGGGTCGGGGAGCTCAGGGCCAGCGCCATGATGGGCGCCTGCGAGGGGTTGACCTTGCGGTAGCTGGGGTTGCCCGGCATCCCGGCGGGCAGTTCGGCGCGGGCGGCGTTGAGCGCGGCCTGCACGTCGCGGGCCGCCTCGTTCACGTCGCGGTCCAGTTCGAACTGCAGCTGGACGCGGGTGGCGCCCTGGTTGCTGGAGGAACTCATGGCGCTGACGCCGGCGATGCTGCCGAGCGCGCGCTCCAGCGGCGCGGCCACGGTGCTGGCCATGCTTTCGGGGCTGGCGCCCGGCAGTTCGGCGCGCACCTCGATGGTGGGGAAATCGACCTGCGGCAGCGGCGCCACGGGCAGCAGCCGCCAGGCCACGGCCCCCAGCAGGGTCAGGGCCACCGCCAGGAAGATGCAGGCGATGGGCCGGTGCAGCAAGGCGCGGATCACGGCGCCCGGCCTTCAGCATCGGGCGCGGCCGCGCCCAGGTCGCGGCGCCGGCCCAGCCGGTGGAAGAACAGGTATACGGCGGGCGTGGTGAACAGGGTCAGCACCTGGCTGACCAGCAGCCCGCCCACCATGACCCAGCCCAGCGGCTGGCGCAGTTCGGCGCCCGAGCCGGTGGCCAGCATCAGCGGCAACGCGCCGAACAGCGCCGCCAGCGTGGTCATGAGGATGGGGCGCAGGCGCAGCAGCGCGGCTTCGCGGATGGCGGCGCGGGGCGCGAGGCCGCGCGTTCGCTCGGCCTCCAGCGCGAAGTCCACCATCATGATGCCGTTCTTCTTCACCAGCCCGATCAGCAGGATGATGCCGATGACCGCGATCAGGTCCAGCGGCCGGCCGGTGAGCAGCAGCGCGAGCAGGGCGCCGACCGCCGCCGAGGGCAGGGTGGAGAGGATGGTGATGGGATGGATGGCGCTTTCATACAGCATGCCCAGCACCAGGTACATGGTGACGACGGCCGCCAGCATCAGCCACAGCGTGTTCGACAGCGAGGCCTGGAACGCGGACGCCGCGCCTTGCAGCCGCAGCTCCACGCTTTCGGGCATGCCGATTTCCTGGCGCGCCGATTCGATGGCGGCGATGGCCTCGCCCAGCGAACCGCCGGGCGGCAGGTTGAACGACAGGTTCACGGCCGGGAACTGCGCCAGGTGGTTCACGGCCAGGGGCACGGCGCGTTCGCTGACGGTGGCCAGCGCGGACAGCGGGATGGCCTGGCCGTCCTCGGTCTGGAGGTGGATGCGCTCCAGCGCGTCCGGGCTCAGCGCCAGCCGGCGGTCCACTTCCAGCACCACGCGGTATTGGTTGGACTGGGTGAACAGGGTGGCGACCTGGCGTTGGCCGAAGGCGTTGTAGAGCGTCTGCGCCACGTCGTCCATGGTCACGCCCAGGCGCGCGGCGGCGTCGCGCGAGACCTGCAGGTAGGCCTGGCGGCCGTCGCCCTGGAGGTCGGACGAAATGTCGGCGAGCTCGGGCGAGCGCGCCAGCCGTTGCGTGAGCGCGCCGCTCCAGCGCGTCAGCAGCGCGGCGTCCGGCGAGGTCAGCGTGAACTGGTACTGGCCCCGGCTGACGCGGTCCTCGATATTGAGTTCCTGCACCGGCTGCAGGAACAGGGAGATGCCCTGGACCTCGCGGGCGCGCGCGTCGAGCCGGGCCATGATGTCCGCCAGCGGCGCGCTGCGCTCGGCCCAGGGCTTCAGGTTCACCAGGAGCCGGCCGGTGTTCAGCGTGGCGTTCATGGCGTCGATGCCGATGAAGGACGACAGGCTGGCGACGTCGGGGTCGGCCAGCAGGCTCCGGGCCACCGCCTGCTGGCGGCGCGCCATGGCGTCGAAGGACGTGCTCTGGGACGACTGGGTCACGCCTTGCAGCGTGCCGCCGTCCTGCACCGGGAAGAAGCCCTTGGGCACGGCGAGGTACAGCAGCCCGGTGAGCGCCACCGTGGCCAGCATGGCTGCCAGGGTCAGCCGCTGGTGGCGCAGCGTGGCGTCCAGCCATACCGCGTAGCGCGCCTGGACGCGGTCCAGCAGGCCGGGGCGCGCCTCGGCATGCGCCGGCAGCAGGCGCGCGCACATCATGGGAGTGAGCGTGAGCGACACCGCCAGCGAAATCAGGATGGCCACCGCCAGCGTCACCGCGAATTCGCGGAACAGGCGGCCCACCACGTCTTCCATGAAGAGCAGCGGAATCAGCACGGCGATCAGCGACAGGGTCAGGGACACCAGCGTGAAGCCGATCTGGCCGGCGCCCTTGAGCGCCGCGGACAGGGGGCTGTGGCCCTGCTCGCGGTAGCGCGCGATGTTCTCCAGCATGACGATGGCGTCGTCCACCACGAAGCCGGCGCCGATGGTCAGCGCCATCAGCGTGAGGTTGTTGGTGGAGAAGCCCGCCAGGTGCATGAAGCCGAAGGTGCCGATCAGCGACAGCGGCACGGCCAGGCTGGGGATCAGCGTGGCGGGCAGATTGCGCAGGAACAGGAAGGTGACCAGCACGACCAGCCCCACGGCGAACGCCAGTTCCCACTGCACGCCGCGCACGGACGCGCGGATGCTTTCGGTGCGGTCGGTCAGGACGCGCACCTGCACGGCGGCGGGCAGGCTGGCCGTGAGCTGCGGCAGCAGCGCCTTGACCTGGTCCGCCACCGCGATGACGTTGGCGCCCGGCTGGCGCTGGATGTTCACCAGCACGGCGGGCTGCTCGTCGACCCAGGCCGCCAGATAGCGGTCCTCGGCGCCGTCTTCGACGCTGGCGACCTGGCCCAGCCGCACCGGGGCGCCGTTGCGCCAGGCCACGATCAGCTCGCGGTATTCCTCGGCGCTTTGCAGCTGGTCGTTGGCGTCCATGATGACCGAGCGCACCGGGCCGTCGAAGCTGCCCTTGGGCTGGTTGGAATTGGCCTTGCCGATGGCTTCCTGCACGTCCGCCAGTTGCAGCCCGCGCGCGGCCAGGGCCATCGGGTTGACCTGCACGCGCACGGCTGGCCGCTGGCCGCCCGCCAGGCTCACCATGCCCACGCCGGACAGCTGCGACAGGCGCTGCGTCATGCGCGTGTCGACCAGGTCGTAGACCTTGGGCAGCGGCAGGGATTCCGAGGTGACGGCCAGGGTCAGGATGGGCACGTCGGCGGGGTTGACCTTGCGGTACACGGGCGGCGTGGGCAGGTCGCCCGGCAGCAGCGAGCCGCTGGCGCTGATGGCGGCCTGGACTTCCTGCTCGGCCACGCCCAGCGATACGTCCAGCGAGAACTGCAGCGTGATCACGGAAATGCCGCTGCCGCTGGTGGACGACATCTGCTTCAGGCCGGGAATCTGGCCGAAACGCCGCTCCAGCGGGGCGGTGACGGCGCGCGCCGTCACGTTCGGGCTGGCGCCGGGATACTGGGTGATCACCTGGATGATGGGATAGTCCACCTGCGGCAGGGCCGCCACGGGCAGCATGCGCCAGGCCAGGATGCCCGAGAGCAGCAGGGCGATCATCAGGAAGGACGTGGCGACGGGGCGCAGGATGAAGGGACGCGACAGGCTCATGATTCTTGCGGCTCGACAATCTGCACCTCGCGGCCGTCATGCAGGCGGTCCACGCCTTCGACCACCACGCGCTCGTTCTCGGCCAGGCCGGATTGCACGACAATGCGGCCGGCGTTGGCGGGGCCCAGGTTCAGCACGCGGCGGCTGGCGCGACGGTCTTCGCCGATGACGAACACAAAGGCGCCCTCGGCGCCATATTGGATGGCGGCCGTGGGAATGGTGATGACGTGGTCCTGTTGCACGACCGCCAGCCGGATATTGACGAACTGGTTCGGAAACAGCGATTCGTCGGCATTGGCAAAACGCGCGCGCAGCTTGACGGTGCCGCTGGCGGCCTGGATGCGGTTGTCCAGCGCCTCCAGCGTGCCCTCGGCGAGCAGGCGGCGGTCGTCCGCATCCCAGGCCTGGACCCGGAGCGCGGCGTTGCGCGCCTGGGCCTGGCGCAGGATGTCCAGGCGCGTTTCCGAAATGCTGAAGAGGGCCGAGATGGGCCGGGTCTGGACCAGCGTGGTCAAGCCGTTGGCGTCGTCGGCGCGAACGTGGTTGCCGGCGTCGATGCGCCGCAGCCCGACGCGGCCGTCGTGCGGCGCGACGATGCGCGTGTGGTCCAGCAGCCGGCGGGCGTCGGCCACCTGGGCCTGGCTGCGTTGCCGCTGGGCCGCGTAGGCGCGCACCTGGGCTTCGGCGGTATCCAGCTGCTGGCCGGCCACGGCTTCCTGCCGCGCCAGCTTGCGGTAGCGCCGCAGGTCCGCCTCGGCGTTGCCCAACAGCGCCTGGGTCCGCGCCAGTTCGCCTTCGGCCGTGGCCAGCGCCGCAAGATAGGGGCGGGCGTCGATCTCGGCCAGCAGCTGGCCGCGCGTCACGGCCTGGCCTTCGGTGAAATGCAGCTTCAGCAGATCGCCGTCGACCTGGCTGCGCAAGGTCACCTGCGCCAGCGGCGTGATGGTGCCCAGGGCATGCAGGTCGCGCTGCAGCGGGCCGGCGGTGGCGGCCTCGACGGCGACGGCGACGGGAATCTGCCCATACTCCGGCGGACGCGCGGCGGGAGAGCCCTGGGATCCGGCATACCAGAACGCCAAGGCGGTCAATGCCGCCAACGCCAGCGCGGCGGCGGTCAGGACCAGGCGTTTGCGTGGGAAATGGGGGCCCGGGGTAGGGGGCAGGGACATCGGGACTGCCAGGCTAGGAGGTTACAGACAGTCCGGATTCTATATGAACAATAACTATTCGCGTTATTGAGTCAGTGAATTGTCAGCTTCGGGCGGGATCGCCATCAGGCCCGCGGCAGTTCCGTGGGTATTCGGCTCGCGGCGCGCCGACGCAGGCGGCAACGCGTTTTCGGTCGCGCTGCGCGTCTTGGCGAGGTCGGATACCGGAGCAACCGAGGTCTGTCCAACGCCGGCCGCGGCCGTGAACGGCGGCGCAACGATGGGCGGAACGCCCACGGCATGACGGTGGATTTGCTGCGGCATCAGGCCTTGGATCGTGCCCAGGTCGTTGGCGGCATCCGCGCGCGCCTGAAGCGCGGCCTGCTCGTCGCGCAAGGCCCGATTGACCGCAATGGCGCGCTCCTGCAGGCGGGCCTGCTGCGCGTGGTACGCCAGGACGGCGTTTCTCAGGCAATGGGCCGTGTACTGATCCCGCAGCCGGTGCACGGACATGCCGTCATGGCTCGCCACCCCCGCGCTTGGGCCCGACGTTGTCGCCGCCGGCTGGCGCAGGGCTCGCGCAGGCGCGAACGGCGATGCTTGCGCATGCGCCACGCGATCGGGGTGGTAAAGCGGCCGGGCCGGGCCCGCGGGCTCGATGAGGCTGGAACGCATGGCGGCTCCCGGTCAACGAAGCCGGGCCGCGCGGGATCGCGAACGGATCCACAGCGACTGCGCCGCGGAGCCCAGCACGAACACCCCGAACCAGGCTGCCAGCGCGCCGCGCACCAAGGGGGATTGGGGACCGTCGGCCAGCGGATGGCTCAGCGGCAGCCGAGTCAGCGTTTCCGCGATGCCGGGGATCCACATCAAGAAGAAACTGAACGAGAACCCGAGCTGGGACAGATAGGATTGCGCCCCGGGCAGCGAAGATCCCCGCGAGATGAGCAGGGCTCCCCCCGCGGAAAGCAGGGCGAGGATGCCGAGGGCATGCCCGGCATTGAAACCGCCGGAGCTGGACAACCCGAACGAGGTGAGCACGGCCAGGAGCAGCCCGCCCAGATAGATCCTGCCGGATCGCGTTGCGGGGTCTATCCCGCGATATCGCGCAAAACTGTATATACCGACGGCGGCCGGCACGAGGCTGATCAGGGTGTGGGCGGCGCCCAGGGTGGAAATGGGGTGGGGCATGGATGGCTCCGGAATGGCGGTGCTGTTATTGCATTAAGCGACCGACTAGTTGATCGGTTGATACTGAAAAAAATAGCGCACCGTGGGGGTGCGCCTGAGAAATCAGGCTGCCGCGCTCAATTGACGAATCGCCGCCCTGGAAATGGATGCGAACACTTCGGCGTCGCCGCAAGCCCTGGCGGTCAACATGGCGCCATGCACGGTCGACATGAAGGCCTGCGCTTCCACCGCGGGGGCATCGCGCAGACGGAATTGGCCCGTCGCATGGCCGCTCTGGAGCACGGCTGCGATCCAACCGGCCAGCTCACGGAAATAGGCGCGCACCTCGTCGGCGATGGCTTGGGGAATCATGGGCAGTTCGGCGGCCAGCATCGCGCAGATGCACATGGGCATCGTGTTCTCGCGTATGCACTTTGCCCAATAGTCCGTGTATGCGGTGAGACGCGCCTGCGGATCCTGGACGTGCCGATCCAATGCTTCCAGACCCTGTCTGGCCTGCTCGCGATGCAGGGCGACGACGGTCAGCACCAGATCCGCCTTGGTCGGGAAATGGTGATGGATGCTGGGCTTGCCGATATGGACCCGGTCGGAAATGTCGGCGTAGCTGAACCCGTGATAACCCCCGGCGGCGAGCAGCAAGCGGGTCTGCTCGACGATTTCGGCGGCTCTGGGAGAGAGCTCCACGCTCATGGGTATTCACCTTGTGTGCTGAGAATAGGGAGGGCGCTTCGCGGGCACGGAACGATCGCGCCGCATTCGCCAGGAAGCCAATCTACTAGTTGGTCGGTTGATCGTCAAGCGCCGTGCAGTTCGGGCGGCGGGGCAGTCTGGCAAATATCTCGCCCATTTTGCGATTGAGAATAAATCTCAGTACAATCCGGCCACTTTTCAACCGACCCGCGCCGCATGAGCCGCAACCCTTTGCTGGCGTCCGACAAGACGCCCGCGTCCACCGACGACGAGAGCGGGAATTCCAGCGCGATCGCCAAAGCCTACGCGCGCTGGCGCTTGCCGCTCATGCGCGGCCTGGCCCGCTTCAAGGGCAGCATCGGCAGCGCCGAAGATGCGCTGCACGATGGCGTCGTCAAATGGGTGGCGGCCGATCCCGCGCTGGACTCCGCCGATGAGCAAGGCGCCTACCTGCGCCGGACGGTGTTGAACGGCGTGGCGGATGAGTTCCGCGAACGCCGGGCGGGTCGGCGCCTGCAGACGGTGTCGCTCGATGAAGCCGAAGCGGGCATGCAGGCCCTGGCGACGGACGAGGCCTCGTGCCCCATGCGCGCGGCGGCGCATCAACAGCGTTTGGAACGTTTGGCCGAGGCGATGCAGGAACTGCCCGAGCGCCAGCGCGAGGCCTTTGTGCTGAGCCGGTTCGATGGGCTGACACAGGACGAAGTTGCCGCCCGCATGCAGATTTCGCGGCGCATGGTGGTCAAGCATCTGGCGCGCGCCATCGCCTACTGCGAGGTCCGGGTGCACTATGCTACGGTTGCGCAGATGCGGCAATTGCATCGGCCCGCCGACGATGACGCCGGCTTGGACAATAACAACAACAGCGACTCTGCCTCGTCATGACCGATTCGTCTTCCTCTGCTTCGCCCGACACGCTTGCCTTGAACGAAGCGGCGGCCGAGTGGCTGGTGCGCCGCCAGGATGCCAGCTGGTCGGCCGCGGATGAGCAGGAACTGCATGCCTGGCTGGCCGCGCGGCCCGCGCATCGGCAGGCGTATTCGCGGGTGGCGCGAACCTGGGAAGATTTGTCGCAGGCGCCTCGGCCCGCCTTGGCCTCCGACGCGCAGGCCGCCAGCCGACCATCCCCGCGCTTGCCGCGACGCGGCTCGCGCAAGGCCTCCGTCCAGCCGGGTTTCTGGGGGGCGGTGTTGGGGCAGCCCGGTTTCTCGAAGGCTTTTGCCGCCGTCTGTGCCGCGCTGGTCCTGGGCGGCGGCTACGGCTGGTATCGCTGGGACAACACGCCCGGCTATGTGCTGAGCGTGAGCACGGCGGCGGGAGAAGTGCGTCGGCTGGACCTGCCCGACGGCTCCCGTGTCGCGCTGAATTTCGGCAGCACGCTGGAGGTCCGCTACTATCCGCGGCGCCGCGAACTGGTGCTGAACCAGGGCGAAGGGTTCTTCGACGTGGCGCCGGACACCGGCCGGCCATTTACCGTCGATGCCCGCCAGAGTCGGATCACCGTGGTGGGCACGGCCTTCAATGTGCGCAACACGCCGGAGGAAGTCATCGTCAAGGTGTCGCATGGCCGGGTGCGCGTGCAGCCCGACCGCGACAAGGCCCGGCCCGAGCTGTCGCTGGGCGCCGAGCAAGGCGTGACCGTGGATGCGCGAAACGCTACCTACCAGGCGGTGGCGGCAGTGCCGGACGGCGTGGGCGGATGGCGCAATGGCCGTCTGGTGTACCGGCGCACGCCGCTGGGCGAGGTGGCCCAGGAAGTCGCGCAATACCTGGGCAAGCCGGTGACCTTGGCCAGCCCGGGCCTGAAGTCCTTGCCGGTCTCGGGTTTCGCCGCGACCAATGCGCCGGCCGCCTTTCTGGAAGCTTTGCCGGATCTGCTGCCGGTGCAGGTCAAGCGCGCGCCCGGCGGCGGTTATCTCATCCAGGACCGCTGAGCGTCCGGATCCCGCTGAAAATTATTTTTGTTTACGCGCGTTGCGCGGGTTCCCAATCCGGTCCTGGAATCCGTTTACTCCCGCAAGGCCGGTAGCGGCCAACAACGACGGGAGTGGGAATGGGACGGGGATTGTTGAAAGACGCGCTTGCTGGCGGCGCGTTGACGGCGGGCATGCAGCTCAGGGCCATGCCGGTGATGGTGGCGAGCGCGCTTGCTTCCCTGGCGGCGCCGGCCGCGGTGCATGCGCAGCAACAGGCACAGGTGGATTTCAGCATTCCGGCTCAGCCGCTGGAACATGCCTTGAGGCTGTTTTCGGAACAGTCGCGGCATCAGGTGCTGTTCGATGAAGCCGTGGTGGCGGGCAAGCGCTCACCGGCGGTCAACGGCCGCTACGCGCCGCGGGAAGCGCTGGATCAATTGCTGTCCGGCACCGATGTGCGCGTCAACAGCGCCAGGCCGAACGTGTACACCTTGACGGTGGCGGGGCAATCCTCGTCCGACGCGGTGACGCTGCAATCGGTCACGGTCACCGGCCGCAGCTTGGGCGGTCCGACCACCGAGGGAACCGGCTCGTACACGAGCGATGCCATCACGATCAGCAAGATGACGCAGTCCGTCAGGGAAACGCCGCAGTCGGTCAGCGTGCTCACGCGCCAACTGCTGGACGACAAGAACCTGACCACGCTGGACGAGGCCCTGGCGCAGACGACGGGCGTAACGAAGACGGCAAGAAACTTCGGCAACCACAAGTTCTCGATACGCGGTTTCACGGTAGACGACAACAACTACCTGGTCGACGGCGTGGCCGGCGTGGTCTATGCTCCGGTCGGCTGGCTGCCCATCGACACCGCCGTCTTCGACCGGGTGGAAGTGCTGCGCGGCGCGGCCGGCCTGATGCTGGGCTCGGCGGATCCGAGCGGCGCGATCAACATGGTGCGCAAGCGTCCGCGCGGCGAAGGCCATTTCGAGGGGGCCACGACGGTCGGCTCCTGGGACAACTACCGCATGGAGTTCGACGGCGGCGGCCCGATCAACGAATCGGGCACGGTGCGCGGCCGCCTGGTCACCGCTTACCAGGACCGCCACTACTTCTACGACGGCAGCAAGTCGAAATCGCCCCTGGTTTACGGCGTGATCGACGCCGACGTCGGCCGCGACACGACGCTGACGTTCGGCGCGCGCCACCAGGCCACCGACACGGACGGCTACTGGATTTTCGGTTTGCCGCGTTACACCGACGGCGGCGCGCTGGACGTTTCGCGTTCGACCTCGCTGCTCCAGGACTGGAACCGGCAGAAGGGCCAGGTGAACGAAGTGTTCGCCGAGGCCGAGCACCGGTTCAACCAGGACTGGAAGGCGCGCCTGTCGCTCAACCACACCGAGGTCGACCTGGACCAGCGCGTGGCCATTCCGCTCGGCGGCGTGGATCGGGCGACCGGTGTGGGTTCGAGCTTCTACACCACCTATTTCAACAACGCGCACGTGAAGAGCGATGGCATCGACCTGAACACCACGGGCAGTTTCCAGGCGTTGGGCGGCACCCACCAGATCCTGCTCGGCACCAGTTGGTCGCGCCAGCGCGTCAACCAGAAATCGGCGAATCTGGACGACGACACGCCCATCGACGTGTACGATCCCGACCATTCCTCCATCCCCCGGCCCGCGCGTCCAGCCTGGGACAGCAAGGAAACGTCGCGGTTGGAGCAGACCAGCCTGTACGGCAGCATGCGGCTGCAACTGGCGGACCCGCTGCACTTGCTGCTGGGCGGCAAGTTCAGCTGGCTGAAGTACCGGTCGGACGATGGGCTGACGGGCCGGATGACCCGGGACTATGAGCAGAAGCATGAATTCACGCCGTACGCCGGACTGGTCTACGACCTGGACGAGCAATGGTCCGTCTACACCAGCTATGCGGATACCTACCAGCCGCAGAGCACCTATGTGACGGCTTCGGGCAAGCCGTTGGACCCTTCCATCGGCGCCAATTACGAGGCCGGGGTGAAGGGTGAGCTCTACGACGGGCGCTTGAACGTATCCGCGGCGGTGTTCGCCGTGAAGAAGTCCGGCATCGCGGTGGAGGACGTGGCGGCCGCCGGAAGCTGCCCGGGTTCGCTGGCCTCGCCCAATTGCTACCGCAACGGCGGCACCCTGCGCAGCAAGGGCTTCGAACTGGAAGCGAGCGGCGCAATCTCGCCGGGCTGGCAGGTGATGGCGGGCTATACCTACGTCACCAGCCGCGACGACGAGGGCGAGACCATCAGCGCGGAGACCCCGCGCCATCTGTTCCGCCTGTCCACCACGTACCAACTGCCGGGCCGCTGGAATGCCTTCAGCGTCGGCGGCGGGGTGTCGGCGCAAAGCGGCTACTCGTACAAGGCCTACGACGACATGTCGGTGCGCATGGGGGCGCCCGGCCGCGCGGTATGGGATTTGCGCGCGGGCTATCGCATCAACAAGCATTGGTCCGCCAGCCTGAACGTGGCGAACGCGTTCGACAAGGACTATTACGGCATGGTCAGCCAGATCCGGCGCGGCAACCACTACGGCGAGCCTCGCAACGTGATGCTGACCTTGCGGGGCACGTTGTGACTGGCCATGCGCCGGCCGGTCCTTGCGGCGGCCCGGGGACGCAGTCGTGAAGGGCGGATTCCGCCAGAGCATGTCCTGGCTGCACACCTGGTGCGGCCTGACCTGCGGCTGGCTGCTGTGCGCGATCTTCCTGACCGGCACGCTCAGCGTTTTCCGGGAGCCCATCACGCGCTGGATGGAGGCGGGGCCACCGCCCGGTCCCGCCGCCGAGGCTGCCGACGCGCGGCAGTGGCTGACGCGCGCGACGCAGGAGCTGTCGTCCCGGGCCGCCGGGGCTGCCGCCTGGGACATCTTCTTGCCGGCCCAGCCCGGTTGGCCCGCGCAGCTGTCCTGGCGCGCGGACGATGGCACTGGCCACGACGTTTGGCTGGACTCGCGGACGGGCGCGGCGCAGCCCGCGCCCCGGATACGCGAGACGGAGGGCGGCCGGCATTTCATGTCCTTCCACTACACACTGCACGGCGGCCTGCCGGGCTACTGGCTGGTGGGCTGGATATCCCTGTGCATGCTGGTCGCGCTGGTCTCCGGCGTGGTGGTGCACAAGCGCATCTTCAAGGACTTCTTCACGTTTCGAGCGGGCAAGGGATTGCGCAGCTGGCTGGATGCGCACAATGCCACGGCGGTGCTGACGCTGCCGTTCCTGTTCATGATCGGCTACACCGGGCTGGCGTTCTTCTACACCAGCTACATGCCTTGGCCGCTGCGCGCGGCGTATGGCGACGACGCCGGCGCCTATCGCCGCTATCAGGCGGAGCTTGCGCCCACGCAGCCGGCGCCTCGCCTCGCGGGGCAGGGCGTTGGCGTCGTCCCGGATCTCTACCCCTTGCTGGCGCGAGCTCGCGAACTGACGGGACAGGACGCGGCGCGGATCACCATCGACCGCCCGGGCGGCGCGGGCAGCGTCGTCCTGGTGTCCGGCCGCAAGCCCTTGGCCGGCGCGGCGCCGCGGCTGCTCACCGAGCGCAGCCGGGTGGCATTCGATGCGCATGGCGGAACCGTCTTGCAGCTTGTGCCCGCGCATCACGAAGCGGTGGCGGCGAAGCAGGTCCATGAGACGATCGAAGCCCTGCACAAGGCCGACTTCGGCGGATGGACCATCAAGTGGCTGTACTTCTTCAGCGGCCTGACGGGCACCGCCATGATCGCCATCGGCACGCTGCTGTTCTCCATCAAGCGGCGCAAGAAGAGCGAGCACGAGTTCGGCGACGCCACGGCAAGGATCTACCGTTGCGTCGAGGCCTTGAACGTCGCGGCGCTGGCGGGCATTGCTGTGGCAAGCATCGCCTACTTCTACGGCAACCGGCTGATTCCGGCCGCCTGGCCGGAACGCGGCGCCTGGGAGATACGCGTCTTCTTCGCCGTGTGGGCGGCCACCTTGGTCCACGCACTCTGGCGCTCGCCCCGCCGAGCCTGGATCGAGCAACTGGCCGCGGCCGCCGTGCTCTGCCTGGGGCTGCCGATATTGAACTGGGCAACGACGGGCCGCCACTTGTGGGCCTATGCCGCAAGCGGGGAGACGCTGCCGGCGGCCGTGGAACTCACGGCGCTTGCGTCCGGAGTGCTGCTGGCATGCATGGTCCGCGCGTTGCGGCGGCACTGGCAGGATGCGCCGGCGGGCGCCGCGCAGCCGCCACGGAAGGCGCGGGCCGCCGGCGACGGCGCCGCAACGCATCGGTGGGGGATCGTCAGCCGCGTGATGGCGGCTGGCGCGGGCGGCTATCTGCTGTCCGCCCTGGCCATGTCGGCGCTGGCGCTGATCTGGCCGGCCGTGGCCGGCGTTTCGCAGGCGGTCGGCGTGCTTGCCGGAACGCTGTTGAGCTTTGTGGTGTACACCGCCATCGGGGTGGGCGTGTTCGGCGCCCGTAGCGCGGGACGGGCGTGGACGCTGATCGCGGTCGCTTGCCTGGTGTCGGGCCTGGCGCTGCTCGGTCTGCGCGCCTAGGGGGCGAGCCGTCGGGCATGGCGCTTGCTGGCACGGGGCGGCGGCGGCGTTCGCCGCAATTCCCGATAGGTGCAACGATGCCCGACATCCATTTTGAATTGGCTCCGCGTCCGGTAACGATGGCGACCACGCCGCCGCCGGGGACGCCCGACCACCGTCCGCCGCCCGTCAACCCGGACGACGCCGGCGACAGCGCCCAAGGCGACGAGGTGCCCGACGAGGACATCGAGCCCGCCGATACGACGGCCGAGGACGACGACGGCACGTCCGGTCGGGCGCCCGGATAAGCCTGCGGGGCGTCTAAAATGGCGCTCCGATCATTTCGCGGCGCGCATCGCGCCGCCTGCCCAGGTTCCTTCCATGCAAGCAAACACGTCCGCCGCGCAGCCGGCATCCGCCACGCCGCCGCAACGCCAGAGATTCGAGTCGCTCGCGCGGACGCTGGAAACGGAGCGCGCCCGCCTGCGCTTGTGGCAGACCGTGCAGCCGGAGTACCAGAAGAAATACGAAGACGCGCTGGCGCCGCTGGAAACGGTGGAAGTCGAGCTGAAGGCCAGGCTGGTGGCCTGCTTCGACCATGCCTGCAAGCAGAAGGAACTGACCAAGGCGGAACGGGCCCTGGCGTCCGAGATCGCGGCGCAGCTGGCGCAGGAGACGCTGGACGCCATGGTGCTGGACGGCACGCCGGCGGAATGCGATCTGGAGAGGTTGAAGGCCCTGTATCTGAAGCATGGCGGCTCGGACTACGACGCCGAGCTGGAGGACGAAGAGGGCAAAGAGGACGAAGAGGACGAGGACAGCGCGCCGACGCCGCCCGGACCGGCGGACGGCGCCCCAAATCCCGAGGCGCTCGCGGAAATCGAGGCGCTGGCGGCCGCCGGCCCCGAGCGGCAGGCCGAAATCGACGAGGACCGCTACGCGCAATACAACCGGGCGCTGGAGGCGCAGCTTGCCATCCTGGCCGGCGCCATTGCGGCGGCGGAAGACGGCTTCAAGGCCAAATACCACTTCGACCCCGCGCAATCCATCGATCCCGCGGACCTGATGGAGGACCTGGATGCGGAGATCGCCGATGCCCAGGAATACATCGGCGAACTCGAATTCGAACTATCGCAGTTCGTCGACATGCAGCAGGTCAAGGCCTGGCTCAAGGCCATGAAGCAGCAGCTGGCGGCCACGCGCCGGCGCGAAACGCGCGGCTGAATGCGGCGGGCGCTCAGGCGGCGGGGCGCCGGACCGCCGGCACCACGCGCATCACGGGCGCGGCGGCCTGGGGCGCATCGGCCCGCGGCCGGATCATCAGGGGGAAGAAGCGCCACAGGTACAGCGCGAAGGCCAGCGCCCAGGCGGTGGCCGAGGCGTGCAGCAGGCCGAGCATGGCGGTGGTGGGCAGCAGGGCGGCCAGGCGCAGCAGCGCGGCCAGGATGACCAGCGCGTAGCTGGCGACCATGCTGCGGTCCGTCTGCAACGGCCGCCCCAGGTGGCCCAGCGCGGTGCGCGTCACCATGCCGATGATCAGCACCGAGAACCCGGCCACGCCGATTACGTGCGCGGGCCAGGCGGTGCGCAGCACGTAGCCGGCCAGTTGCGCCGCGCCGACCAGCAGGCCGATGCCCAGGCCGAGATAGCCCGCGTACAGAATCCACAGCAGCGGCACGCGGCGCGCCGCCCAGGGCTTCCACGATATCCATTGCGCCAGGGCGATCAGGCCGGTCGCGGCCAGGGCCAGCGCGGCGACCCGCGGCCGGTCCGCCAGCAGGCAGGCGATGGCGAGCGCGCCCGCGCCCAGCTGCCAGTGGCCGCTGCGGGTGTGCGGCGGGATGTCCAGCCCGGCCACGGCCCGCTTCGCGAAGAAGGGCAGGATGCGGCGGGCGATCAGGAGCGTCAGCACGGCCATGCTGAGCAGGCCGGCATTGAAGTAGCGCATCAGCGCGAAGTAGTCGCCCTGCACCGTGGCCCAGAGATAGAGCGCGTTGGTGGCGCCCAGCGCCAGCAGCAGCAGGGGCACCCCATAGTTGCGCCGGTTGCGCGTGACGGCCACGGCGCGGCCCAGCGCGGCGGCGGCCCACAGGAAGAACAGCAGGTCGGCCGCCGCGGCGACGACGAACGCGGGCCGTCCCGGAACCAGATAGCCCACGCGCGCCACGATCCACACCGCGCAGAGCGCCGCCAGGGCGTTGCCGCGCAAGGGGTTCTTGCCGGTCCAGTTGGCGCCCGCCGTCAGCAGGAACCCCGCGGCGATGGTGGCGACGAAACCCCACAGCATTTCGTGCGCATGCCAGGGCATGCCGCCCAGCACGCCGGTCAGCAGGCTCGGGGCGTGCACCCATAGCAGCACGGAGGCCAGCGCCCAGAAGCAGCCGCCCAGGTACAGCGGGCGGAACCCCATTTCGGTGAAGGCGCGCCACTGCGGGCGCGCGCGGCGCGAGGCCTGGTCGGGTTCGTCGATGTTCAGCAGCGTGCTCACTTTTGATTACCTTCATGCTGCGCATTCCGGTATTCGCCCTTGGGGCGGCCCGGCGTGCTCATGGGGACCTGCGGATTTAAAGGTGTATTTGAAATACATATTAATACGCCAGACGCTTCCCCGCCAGCGCCGGAAATTGATCCAGCGCAAGTCCGGCCGGAACTCCGGGGTGACTAGACACATCGGCATGGGACTTCTGGTCAGCCGGCGAATGGCCCCCTCGGCGCGCTGTCCCTAGGCTAGCGACAAGTGAGAAGTCTTCGAGAGCAAAGCGAGAGCAACCATGGCAGCAAGTCATTCCTCGGCCGGCGCGCCGATGCGGGTCCTGATATCCAGTACGTTCGCCTTCACCATCTGTTTCGCGGTGTGGATGATCTTCGCCGTGCTGGGCATCCCCATCAAGACGCAGCTGGGCCTGTCCGAAACGCAGTTCGGCCTGTTGGCCGCCATGCCGGTGCTGACCGGTTCGCTGGTGCGGGTGCCGCTGGGCATCTGGACGGACCGCTACGGCGGCCGCCCGGTGTTCTTCATCCTGATGCTGCTGGCCGTCGTGCCGATCTGGCTGATGTCCTATGCGACGGAATACTGGCAGTTCCTGGTGCTGGCGCTGTTCGTGGGCCTGACGGGCGGTTCATTCTCGGTGGGCACGCCCTACGTGGCGCGCTGGTTCCCGCGCAACAAGCAGGGGCTGGCCATGGGCGTGTTCGGCGCCGGCAACTCGGGCTCCGCCATCACCAAGTTCGTGGCGCCGGCCCTGATCGCGGCGGCCGGCGGCTCCTGGGTCATCGTGCCCAAGGTGTACGCGGTGGCGCTGTTGGTCACGGCCATCCTGTTCTGGGTGTTTTCGGCGTCCGATCCGTCGCACCGCGTCAAGAGCGGCGCGAGCCTCTCGGCGCAGTTCGCCATGCTGAAGGACCCCCGCGTCTGGCGCTATTGCCAGTACTACTCGGTGGTGTTCGGCGGCTACGTGGCCCTGGCGCTGTGGATGACCAAGTACTACATCGGCGAGTACGGCTTCGACATGAAGCTGGCGGCGCTGCTGGCGGCCTGCTTCTCGCTGCCCGGCGGCGTGCTGCGCGCCGTGGGCGGATGGATCTCCGACCGCTACGGCGCCTACAAGACGACCTGGTGGGTCATGTGGGTGTGCTGGGTGGCCTTCTTCATCCTCAGCTATCCGCAGACGCATTTCACCGTGCTGACCGCCGGCGGCCCGCGCAGCTTCGACATCGCGCTGGGACCGGTCAGCTTCACCGTCCTGCTGTTCATCGTGGGCATCGCGATGGCGATCGGCAAGGCCTCGGTCTTCAAGTTCATCTCTGACGAGTTCGGCGAGAACATCGGCGCCGTCTCCGGCATCGTCGGCCTGGCCGGCGGCCTGGGCGGGTTCGTGCTGCCCATCATGTTCGGCGTGCTGCTGGACCTGACCGGCATCCGCTCCAGCGCCTTCATGCTGCTGTACGGCACCGTCTGCGTCTCCCTCATTTTCATGCACTTCAGTTTCCGGCCGGAAAGCGCGGCCATTGCCCGGCAGCAAGCCGCCTGATCCACCCGTACCTCCTGCGAGAATCCTATGTCCACTCAAGTCCTTGCCCGCTGGGAGCCGGATAATCCCGGCTTCTGGAAACAGACCGGCGCGCGCGTCGCCAACCGCAACCTCTGGATCTCGATCCCGGCGCTGATGCTGGCCTTCAGCATCTGGATGCTGTGGAGCGTGGTGGTGGTCAACCTGGACCGCGCCGGCTTCATGCTGTCCAAGAACCAGATGTTCTGGCTCACGGCGCTGCCCGCGCTGTCGGGCGCGACCCTGCGGATCTTCTATTCCTTCCTGGTGCCCGTCTTCGGCGGGCGCAAGTGGACGGCCATCTCCACCGCCTCGCTGCTGATCCCGGCGCTGGGCATGGGTTTCGCGCTGCGCGACCCGACCACCACCTTTCCGACGCTGCTGATCCTGGCGCTGCTGTGCGGCCTGGGCGGCGGCAACTTCAGCTCCAGCATGGCCAATATCAGCTTCTTCTTCCCCAAGGAGAAGAAAGGCCTGGCGACGGGGCTGAACGCGGGCATCGGCAACCTGGGCGTGTCGCTGGTGCAGTTCGTGGTGCCGGTGGTGATCTCGGTGGGCGTCTTCGGCGTGGCCGGCGGCGCGCCGCAGGAAGTGACCGTGAACGGGGCGCAGCAGAACCTGTGGCTGCAGAACGCCGGCTTCATCTGGGTGGTGCCGATCGCGCTGGCCTCCATCGCCGCGTGGTTCGGCATGAACGATATCGCCGACGCCCGCGCGTCCTTCGCCGACCAGGCCGTGATTTTCAAGCGCAAGCACAACTGGCTGATGTGCTGGCTGTACGTGGGCACCTTCGGCTCCTTCATCGGCTTCTCGGCGGGCTTCGCCATGCTGACCAAGACACTGTTCCCGCAGGTCGATCCCATGGCCTACGCGTTCCTGGGGCCGCTGGTCGGCTCGCTGACGCGCCCCGTGGGCGGCTGGGTGTCGGACAAGGTGGGCGGCGCGCGGGTCACGCTGTTCACCTTCGCGGCCATGATCGCGGCCGTGCTGGGCGTGATCGCTTTCCTGCCGGTCGGCGGCCGCCCGGGGGATTTCACGGGTTTCCTGTCGATGTTCATCGTGCTGTTCGCCTTGACCGGCCTGGGCAACGGTTCGACGTTCCGGATGATCCCGGTGATCTTCCTGCGCGAGCGCACGCAGGCCGCCAAGGGCAAGGATGCCGCGGCGCAGAAGCAGGCGCAGGCCGACGCCGCCAAGGAATCGGCAGCCGTTCTCGGCTTCTCGGGCGCGATCGGGGCCTACGGCGGCTTCTTCATCCCGCGCAGCTTCGGCACCTCGCTGGAGATGACGGGCAGCGTGCAGGCCGCGCTGTATTGCTTCATCGGCTTCTACGCCACCTGCCTGGTGATCACCTGGTGGTACTACGGGCGGCGCAATGCGCCGGTGCCGTGCTGAGGCGCCGGATGGGCCTGGCCGGGGTGTCTAGTCATTCTGCCGCGGCCGGCCTATGCCACCGGGGAATGGTCCTAGAAGCGGGCCGCGCCTAAAGTGGTTTCAACAGCATCGATCGCAGTACGCGCCGGCGGGGCCGGCGCTCTTGGAGAATAGAGAATGAGTCATTTTCTGGACCGGTTGAAGTTCATGTCGCGGGTGAAGTCCACCTTCGCGGACGGTCACGGCGAAACGGTCAACGAAGACCGCAAGTGGGAGAACGCCTACCGCGCCCGCTGGCAGCACGACAAGGTGGTGCGCTCGACGCACGGGGTGAACTGCACGGGCTCCTGCTCCTGGAAGGTGTACGTGAAGAACGGCCTGATCACCTGGGAAACGCAGCAGACGGACTACCCGCGCACGCGGCCCGACCTCCCCAACCATGAGCCCCGCGGCTGTCCGCGAGGCGCCTCCTACAGCTGGTACGTGTATTCGGCGCAGCGCGTGAAGTATCCGATGATCCGCGGCCGCCTGATGGAAATGTGGCGCGAGGCCCGCAAGACCATGGATCCGATCGCCGCCTGGGAATGGATCAGCCAGGACCCGGTCCGCGCCAAGCGCTACAAGGCCGTGCGCGGCCTGGGCGGGTTCGTGCGCGCCGACTGGGATACCGCGACCGAGATCATCGCCGCCGCCAACGCGTTCACGATCAAGAAGTTCGGCCCCGACCGCCTGATCGGCTTTTCGCCCATCCCGGCCATGTCCATGGTCAGCTACGCCGCCGGCGCCCGCTACCTGAGCCTGCTGGGCGGCGCCTGCCTGAGCTTCTACGACTGGTACTGCGACCTGCCGCCGGCCAGCCCGCAGGTGTGGGGCGAGCAGACCGACGTGCCGGAATCGGCCGATTGGTACAACTCGACCTATCTCATGGTGTGGGGCTCCAACGTGCCCCAGACCCGCACGCCCGACGCCCACTTCTATACCGAAGTCCGCTACAAGGGCACCAAGACCGTGGCCGTGTCGAGCGACTTCGGCGAAATGGTGAAGTTCGGCGACATCTGGCTGGCCCCGAAGCAGGGCACCGACGCCGCGCTGGCGATGGCCATGGGCCACGTGATCCTGAAGGAATTCCACCTCTCGGGCGCGTCGACCTATTTCCGCCACTATGTCCGCCGCTACACCGACATGCCCATGCTGGTGCTGCTGAAGGAGCGCGACGGCTTCTACGCGCCCGACCATTTCCTGCGCGCCTCGCACCTGGACGGCGCCCTGGGCGAACAGAACAACCCGGATTGGAAGACGCTGGTGCTGGACGCCGGCACCGGCGACCTGGTGGCGCCCAACGGCAGCATCGGCTTCCGCTGGGGCGAAGGCGCGGTCAATGGCGGCGAGAAGGTGGGCCGCTGGAACCTGGAGTCCAAGGACGGCGGCAGCGGCCGCGAGATCGAGCCCGTGCTGACGCTGGTGGGCAAGTCCGACGCCGTGGTCGGCGTGGGTTTCCCGTACTTCGGCAGCGAGCACGGCGAACTGCAGGTGCGCAACGTCCCGGCGCGGCGCATCCGGATGGCCGACGGCAGCGAGGCCCTGGTGGCCACGGTGTACGACCTGCAGATGGCCAACTACGGCCTGGACCGCGGCCTGGGCGGCGGCAACGTCGCCACCTCCTATGACGACGACGTGCCCTACACGCCGGCCTGGCAGGAAAAGCACACCGGCGTGCCGCGCGCGCAAGTGATCCAGGTGGCGCGCGAGTTCGCGCAGAACGCTCACGATACCGAAGGCAAGTCCATGGTCATCGTCGGCGCCGGCCTGAACCACTGGTACCACATGGACATGATCTACCGCGGCATCATCAATATGCTGATGATGTGCGGCTGCGTGGGCAAGAGCGGCGGCGGCTGGGCGCACTACGTGGGCCAGGAAAAGCTGCGTCCGCAGTTCGGCTGGGCCCCGCTGGCCTTCGCCTCCGACTGGGTGCGCCCGCCGCGGCAGATGAACGGCACCTCGTTCTTCTACGCCCACACCAGCCAGTGGCGCCATGAGAAGCTGAACGTGCAGGAAGTGCTGGGCCCCACCGCCGACCGCGGCAAGTACGGCGATCTCAGCATGATCGACCTGAACGCCCGCGCCGAGCGCATGGGCTGGCTGCCGTCCGCGCCGCAGTTGCGCGGCAACCCGCTGGATCTGGTCGCCGAGGCGGACGCCGCCGGCAAGGACCCAGTGGCCCACGCCGTCGAGAAGATGAAGTCGGGCGAACTGCAGATGGCGTGCGAGAACCCGGACGACCCCGCCAACTTCCCGCGCAATATGTTCGTGTGGCGCTCCAACATCCTGGGCTCCAGCGGCAAGGGCCACGAGTACTTCCTGAAGTACCTGCTGGGCACGCAGAACGCCGTATTCGGCGACGAGGCCCACGCCATCAAGCCGACGGAAGTCGCCCGCGAGGACGACGCGGCCGAAGGCAAGCTCGACCTGCTGACGGTGCTGGACTTCCGCATGAGCACGACCTGCCTGTACGGCGACATCGTGCTGCCCACCGCGACCTGGTACGAAAAGGACGACCTCAACACCTCGGACATGCACCCGTTCATCCACCCGCTGAGCGAAGCCGTGCAGCCGTTGTGGGAAAGCAAGACCGACTGGGAGATCTACAAGCTGCTGGCCAAGCGCTTCAGCGAGATCGGCGGCCCGTACCTGGGCAAGCGCCGCGACCTGGTGCTGACGCCGCTGATGCACGACACCCCGGGAGAACTGGGCCAGGCCTTCGAGCCGCGCGACTGGAAGCTGGGCGAATGCGACCTGGTGCCGGGCAAGACCGCCCCATCCATGACGGTGGTCGAGCGCGACTACAACGACATCTACCGCAAGTTCACGTCGGTCGGCCCCTTGCTGGACAAGCTGGGCAACGGCGGCAAGGGCATCAACTGGAACACCGAGCATGAAGTGCGCGAGCTCGCGGGCATCAACGACAGCGTGGCCGACACCGGCGTGAGCCAGGGCCGTCCGCGCCTGGACACCGCGATCGACGCGGCCGAGATGATCCTGACCTTCGCGCCCGAAACCAACGGCCACGTGTCCGTCAAGGCCTGGGAAGCGCTGGGCAAGATCACCGGGCGCGACCACACCCACCTGGCGGTGGGCCGCGAGCACGACAAGATCCGCTTCCGCGACATCCAGGCGCAGCCGCGCAAGATCATCTCCGCGCCGACCTGGTCGGGCCTGGAGAGCGAAGAGGTCAGCTACAACGCCGGCTATACCAACGTGCATGAGCTGATCCCATGGCGCACGCTGACCGGCCGCCAGCAGTTCTACCAGGACCACCGCTGGATGCTGGACTTCGGCGAGGGCTTCTGCGTCTACAAGCCGGCCATCGACACCAAGACGGTCGCGCCCATGCTGGGCCGCTACCCGAACGGCGAGAAGGAATTGGTCCTGAACTGGCTGACGCCGCACCAGAAGTGGGGCATCCACAGCACGTACTCGGACAACCTGCGCATGCTGACGCTGAGCCGCGGCGGCCCCCACGTGTGGGTGTCGGAAGCCGAGGCCAAGCAGGCCGGGCTGGTCGACAACGACTGGGTCGAGGTGTTCAACGTGAACGGCACGCTCACCGCCCGGGTGGTGGTCAGCCAGCGCGTTCCGGTGGGCATGTGCCTGATGTACCACGCCCAGGAAAAGATCGTGAACGTGCCTGGCGCCGAAACCAGCGGCAAGCGCGGCGGCATCCACAACTCGGTCACGCGCACGGTGCTCAAGCCCACGCACATGATCGGCGGCTATGCCCAGCAGGCCTACGGCTTCAACTATTACGGCACGGTGGGCGCCAACCGCGACGAGTTCGTGGTGCTGCGCAAGATGAAGAAGGTGGACTGGCTCGAAGGTCCGCTGGTCGAAACGCAACAAGAAGAGAAGCAATCATGAGGATACGCGCGCAAATCGGCATGGTGCTGAACCTGGACAAGTGCATTGGCTGCCACACTTGCTCGGTCACCTGCAAGAACGTCTGGACCAGCCGCGACGGCGTCGAGTACGCCTGGTTCAACAACGTCGAGACCAAGCCCGGCATCGGCTATCCGAAGGAATGGGAGAACCAGGCCAAGTGGAAGGGCGGCTGGCAACGCACGGCCGCGGGCAAGCTGGAACCGCGCCAGGGCGGCAAGCTGCGCATCCTGGCCAACCTGTTCGCCAACCCGAACCTGCCGCAGATCGACGACTACTACGAGCCGTTCACTTTCGACTACGAGCATCTGAAGAACGCGCCCTTGTCGCAGACGCCGCCGACGGCCCGCCCCGTGTCGGTGCTGACGGGCAAGAAGATGGACAAGATCCATTGGGGCCCGAACTGGGAAGACGACCTGGGCGGCGAATTCAGCTCCCGCAGCCGCGACGCGCTGTTCGAGGGCGTGCAGAAAGAGATGTACTCGACCTTCGAGAACACCTTCATGATGTACCTGCCGCGCCTGTGCGAACACTGCCTGAATCCGGCCTGTGTCGCGAGCTGCCCGTCGGGCTCCATCTACAAGCGCGAGGACGACGGCATCGTGCTGGTCGACCAGGACAAGTGCCGCGGCTGGCGCATGTGCATCTCGGGCTGCCCGTACAAGAAGATCTACTACAACTGGAACAGCGGCAAGGCCGAGAAGTGCACCTTCTGCTATCCGCGCATCGAGGCCGGCCAGCCGACCGTCTGCTCGGAAACCTGCGTGGGCCGCATCCGCTACCTGGGCGTGCTGCTGTACGACGCCGACCGCATCGAATCCGCGGCGGCCACCGCCAACGAGCAGGACCTGTACCAATCCCAGCTGGACCTGTTCCTGGATCCGCACTCGCCCGAGGTGATCGCCGCCGCGCGCGAGCAGGGCATCCCGGAAGCCTGGCTGGAGGCCGCCCGCAACTCGCCCGTCTACAAGATGGCGGTGCAATGGCGCGTCGCGTTCCCGCTGCATCCGGAGTACCGCACGCTGCCGATGGTGTGGTACATCCCGCCGCTGTCGCCCATCCAGTCGGCCGCCGAGTCCGGCCAGATGCCGCGGCGCACCGTGGGCAAGAGCGCCATGATCCCGGACGTGTCCAGCCTGCGCATCCCGGTGCGCTACCTGGCCAACCTGCTTACGGCCGGCAAGGAGGCGCCGGTGGTGCAGGCGCTGGAGCGCATGCTGGCCATGCGCGCCTACAAGCGCTCGGAATCGGTGCATGGCGAGCGCGACACGGCGCTGCTGGACCAGGTCGGCCTGTCGGAGGCGACGGTGCAGGACATGTACAAGATCATGGCCATCGCCGACTACGAGGACCGCTTCGTGGTGCCCAGCAGCCACAAGGAAATGGTCGAGGACAGCTTCAACGAGAAGGGCAGCTGCGGCTTCACCTTCGGCAACGGCTGCTCCGGCGGCGTGTCGGAAGGCACCCTGTTCGGACGCAAGCCCCAGGGCAGCGAGATCTTCATCGAGATGCCGAAATCCCGCAAGAAGGCCGCCACGGCCTAGGAAAGGAGAAAACCATGAGTCCGTACCGCCTGCTTTCCGCCTTGCTCTGCTATCCCGAGACCGACCTGCTGGACGCGCTGGGCGAGGTGGAAACCGCGCTGGCCGCCTATCCGGATGCGGAGGAAACCCTGCAGCCGCTGATGGAGTACCTGGCCACCCACGACCTGATCTCGCTGCAGGAGAACTACGTGGCCACGTTCGACCGCAACCGTTCGCATTCCCTGCACCTGTTCGAGCACGTGCACGGCGAAAGCCGCGATCGCGGCCAGGCCATGGTGGACCTGCTGGACACCTACCGCGAACATGGCTTCGAGCCGGTCGTGTCCGAGCTGCCCGACCACGTGCCGCTGTTCCTGGAGTTCCTGGGAGTGGTCGATCCCGACCTGGCCCAGGAGCTGCTGGACGACGCCATCCACGTGCTGGCCGCCATCGGCTCGCGCCTGGCCAGGAGCGAAAGCCCCTACGCGTGCATCTTCGCGGTGCTGCGCGCGCAGTCGCGGGTCGTGCCGCGCGAACAGACCGAGGCGCCCGTGCGCGACATGGACGAGGCGATGGAGACGTTCGGCGCCGGCGTGGACGGCGTGGAGCCGCTGCTGCGGCCGTTTTCGGGCGACGGCGCGCAAACCGTGCGCTTCTATCCCCGCCCGGCCCATTAACCTTCAGGACGACGCAACATGAACTCCCTGAATCAGTTCTTCTTCGGCATCTATCCCTATATTGCGCTGACGATCTTCCTGCTGGGCAGCCTGGTGCGCTTCGAGCGCGAGCAGTACACCTGGAAGTCGGACAGCTCGCAGCTGCTGCACCAGGGCCAGCTGCGGCTGGGCAACATCCTGTTCCACGTGGGCATCCTGGGCCTGTTCTTCGGCCACCTCGCCGGCCTGCTGACGCCGGTGGTGGTATGGGACACGCTGGGCGTGTCGCACACCCTGAAACAGACCGTGGCGATGGTCGCCGGCGGCGTGATGGGCGGCCTGTGCCTGATCGGCCTGCTGATCCTCATCCATCGCCGCCTGAGCGATCCGCGGATCCGCGCCACCACGCGGCCCGGCGACAAGCTGCTGTTGCTGTGGATCCTGGTCACGCTGCTGCTGGGCCTGTCCACCATCGTGCTGTCGGCCGGCCACATGGACGGCGAAATGATGGTGCGCCTCATGACCTGGGCGCAGCACATCGTCACCTTCCAGGGCGACGCCGCCAGCCATGTCGCCGACGTGCCGCTCCTGTTCAAGGCGCACCTGTTCATGGGCCTCACGCTGTTCGTGATCTTCCCGTTCACCCGCCTGGTCCACGTCTGGAGCGGCTTCGCCTCGGTCGGCTACCTGGGCCGCGCCTGGCAGCTGGTCCGTCCGCGCTGAACCCCGCCTCAAGGAGCCGAACATGCCCGTCATCGTCAATGGCGTCGAACTGAGCGACGCGGACCTGGAACGCGAACTGCCGCTGCATTCGGAGGCCGGCAATCCCATGCGGGAGGCGGTCACCGCGCTGGTGCTGCGCCGCGTGCTGCTGGACGAGGCCAGCCGGCAGGGGCTGGACGCCTCGGACGAGGAGGGCGCCATCGGCGGCCTGCTGGCCCGCGAGGCGACCGCCCCGGAGGCCGACGAGGCCGCCTGCCGCCGCTTCTACCAGATGCACCCCGAGCGTTTCATGGTGGGAGAGCTGGTCGAGGCGGACCACATCCTGTTCCAGGTCACGCCCAGCGTGAACCTGGACATGCTGCGCGCGCACGCCGACGTGGTGTTGGCCGAGCTGCTGGAGGACCCCTCGCGCTTCGCCGAGGTGGCCCGCGAACAGTCGAACTGCCCGTCTTCCGCGGTGGGCGGCAGCCTGGGCCAGCTGGGCCGTGGCGACACCGTGCCGGAATTCGAGCGCGCGGTCTTCGCGCTGCCTGCCGGCGGGCTCCTGCCGCAGCTGCTGCAGACCCGCCACGGCCTGCACATCCTGCGGGTGACGCGCCGCATCGAAGGGCGTTTGCTGCCTTACGAGCACGTGGCCGGGCAGATCGCCACGGCGTTGTCGGCCATGAGCCGCGACATCGCCTGGCGGCAGTACGTCAAGCTGCTCGTCGGGCGGGCCCGGATCGAGGGGATCGACCTGGAGGAGGGCGAGCCCGAGCGAGTATTCAGCGGAAGCGCCGCATGATGGACGAGCCCGCTGCTGGACCTCTCAAGGACGGCTTCGGACGCCGCATCGATTATCTGCGCGTCTCCGTCACCGACCGCTGCGACCTGCGCTGCGCCTATTGCCTGCCCAAGGATTTCAAGGGTTTCGAGACGCCCGCCAACTGGCTGACCCACGATGAGATGACCCGGCTGGTCGGCCTGTTCGTCGGGCTGGGCGTCAGCAAGGTCCGCCTGACCGGCGGCGAGCCGCTGCTGCGTCGCGGCATCGCCGCGCTGGCGGGCGCCATCGCCGCCATGCCCGGGCTGGCGGACCTGTCCGTTTCCACCAATGGCACGCAGCTCGCGCGCCATGCGCAGTCCCTGCGGGCGGCGGGCGTGGACCGCCTGAACGTCAGCCTGGACACGCTGGACGCGGCCGCCTTCGGCCAGATCACCGGCCGGGACTGTCTGTCGTCGGTGCTGGCCGGCCTGGACGCCGCCCGCCGCGCGGGCTTCGCGCCCATCAAACTCAACAGCGTGGTGCACGCGGCCACGCCCGAGGCGGAGGTGCGGCGCCTGCTGGACTACGCCGTGGCCCAGGGCTTCGTGCTGCGCCTGATCGAGCCCATGCCCATGGGCGAATGCGGCCGGGGCCATACCCATGTCGACCTGAACGCCATGGGCGCGCGCCTGGCCGCCGAGGCCGGCCTGCTGCCGGCGCTGGCGGGGCAGGGCGCCGGCCCGGCCCGCTACTGGACGACGGGCCGCGGCACGCCGGTGCTGGGCGTGATCACGCCCATGTCGCGCCATTTCTGCGCCAGCTGCAACCGGGTCAGGCTGGGCGTGGACGGCACGCTGTACCTGTGCCTGGGGCAGGAAGACCAGGTGCCGCTGGGCCGGTTGCTGCGCGAGGGCGCCAGCGACGCCGAACTCACCGGCGCCATCCTGGCGGGCATCGCCGCCAAGCCGGAGCGCCACGAGTTCACCACCCGCCCGGAACGCATCGTGCGCTTCATGGCGCAGACGGGAGGCTGACATGCGCGACATCGAACGCCTCGTCGACGGCTTCCAGCGTTTCCAGCAGCAATATTACGAGGACGCGCCGTCGCTCTACCGCAGCCTGCGCGAGGGCCAGCATCCCAGCACCCTGCTGATCGGGTGCTGCGATTCCCGGGTGGATCCGGCCATGCTGCTGGGCTGCGACCCGGGCGACATCTTCACCGTGCGCAACGTGGCCAACCTGGTGCCGCCGTCCAACACCGACCGGGGCCTCCAGGGCGTGCTGGCCGCGATACAGTTCGCGGTGGAGCAATTGCAGGTCAGCCGCATCATCGTGCTGGGCCACGCGCACTGCGGCGGCATCCGTTCGCTGATGGACCGCGGCTCGCGGCAGGGCGGCGGGGACGGCGAGCCCGACTACCTGGGGCGCTGGATGGACATCGCCGAACCGGCGCGCCAGCGGGTGCTGCAGCAGATGCCCGCGGCCACGGCCGCGGAGCGCCGGCGCGCCTGCGAGCAGGCCTCCATCCTGATCTCGCTGCGCAACCTGGAAGACCTGGCCTTCGTCAGGCGGGCGGTCCAGGCGGGGCGCCTGACGCTGCACGGCTGGTATTTCGACCTGGTGGCGGGCGCTTTGCTGGCATACTCGGCGCGGGCGGACGCGTTCCTGCCCATCGTATGCCCTTTGTTCACGGAGCTCGCATGACCCCAGCCTTCGGTATCGCCGGCCGTTCCGGCAGCGGCAAGACCACCCTCATCGAGGCGATGCTGCCCCTGCTGGCCGCGCGCGGCTTGCGGGTCAACGTCATCAAGCACAGCCATCACGACTTCCAGATGGAGTCGCCGGGCAAGGACAGCGCGCGCTTTCGCGCGGCCGGCGCGCAGGAGGTCATGGTGGCGTCGCCGTTTCGCTACGCCATCGTCCACGAACTGCGGGACGCGCCCGAACCCACGCTGGACGAGCAGCTCGCCCGCCTGGCGCCCGCCGACCTGGTGCTGGTCGAGGGGTTCAAGCAGGCGGCGATCCCCCGCATCGAGGTCTACCGGCCCGCCGCGGGCAAGCCGCCGCTGCACGCCGAGGACGCCACCTTCCTGGCGGTGGCGACCGACGCGCCGCTGGAGACCGCATTGCCCTGCCTGCCCCTGAACGAGCCGGCGCGGGTCGCGGCGTTCATTTGCCGCGCCCTGGACCTGGATTGAACGACAGCGTCGCGCACGAGCCGTGGCGGGCGAGGGCCGGAGCGGGAGGCTACACTGGTAGCCGATCCCTCCCGGGGACCCCGACCCGCTCCACCGCCATGACGTCCACCGATCCCATCGTCGAATCCGACGGCCTGCCATCGCCCCGGCACCGCCTGTCCACGCGCATCATCGCCAGTTCGCTGCTGGCGCTGGTGGTGGTGCTGGCCATGGTCAGCTGGACGCTGTGGCTGTCCTGGCAGCTGGAGGGCGCGGGCGCGGCCATCAACGACACCGGCAGCCTGCGCATGCGCGCCAACCGCGTCGCGGTGGAACTGATGCGGCCCCAGGCCGGGCGCGAGTTCCGCACCCAGGAGCAGATCCAGGTCATGGACGACACGATCGCGCGCCTGGCGCGCGGCAATCCGGCCCGGCCGCTCTTCATCCCCAACGACGAGGCCATCCGCGTCCAGTGGCACGACGTGGCCGGATACTGGCAGGACATCATGAAGCCGGCGGCGCTGCGCGCGCTCGGGCAGCCGGATGCCGCGACCTACCTGGAGACGCTGCCGGAGTTCGTGTCCCGGGCCGATACCCTGGTCCGGATGATCGAGCAGGACAACGCGGGCAAGACCACCTCCCTGCGCCTGTCGCAGGGCGTGCTGGCGGCCATCGCCAGCGCCGGCACGCTGGCCATGATCTACCTGCTGTACCTGTGGATCATTTCCCCGGTGCTGCGCCTGCGCGACGGCCTGCAGCGCATGGCCGCCCGCGAATTCAGCACCCGCCTGCCCGTGGAAAGCCAGGACGAGTTCGGCGTGCTGGCCCGCGGCTACAACCGCATGGCGGACGAGCTGCAGGACCTGTACACCGGCCTGGAGCGCCGGGTAGAAGAAAAGACCGCCCAGCTCGCGGCGCAGAACCGCGACATCGGCGCGCTCTACGACATGGCGGCGTTCCTGAACCAGCCCAACGAGATCGAGGCCCTGTGCGACGGCTTCCTGCGCCGCGTGATGCTGCAGTTCGATGCCGAGGGCGGCAGCATCCGGGCGCTGGATCCCACCAACGAGAAACTGAACCTGATGGTGTCGGTGGGCCTGTCCGAACAGCTGGTGGAATCCGAGCATTGCATGAAGGTGGAGGACTGCTATTGCGGGGTCGCCACCCGGCAGGAGGGCGTCATCGTCATCCAGGACTTCCGCCAGTCGCCGCCCTCCATGGACCTGAACTGCCAGCGGGACGGTTTTGCCAGCGTGGCCGTGTTCCGCATCGTCACGCGCGACGAGGTGCTGGGTTCCTATTCGCTGCATTTCCGCCAGCAGCGCCGGCTGACGCCGGCGGAGTCCCAGTTGCTCGAAACGCTGGGGCGGCACCTGGGCGTGGCGCTGGACAACCGCCGCCTGGGCGCGCAGGCGCGCCAGCTGGCCGTGGTGCAGGAGCGCGGGCTGGTGGCCCAGGGCCTGCACGACAGCCTGGCGCAAGGGTTGAATTTCCTGAACCTGCAATTGCAGATGCTGGACGCGGCCGTGCAGCGCGGCGATGCGGAGGAGATCGAGGAGATCCTGCCGCTCTTGCGCGCGGGCGTGGACGAAAGCTACCAGGACGTGCGGGAGCTGCTCACCAATTTCCGCACCAAGCTGTCGCAGGGCGACCTGCAGGCCGCCATCGAGGACACGGTGGAGCGCTTCCGCCGCCAGACCGGCGTGGAAACCGTGCTGCGCTTCGGCCAGGGGCAGGGCGCGCCCTTGCCGCCGGAGCAGCAGCTGCAGGTGCTTTTCATTCTGCAGGAAGCGCTGTCGAACGTGCGCAAGCACTCCGAGGCCGACCGCGTCGAGGTATCGGTCGACAACGACCGCGATTTCAGCCTGACGGTGAAGGACAACGGCCAGGGCTACGATCCGGCCGAGGTCGCCGAGCGCGGCGAGTCCCACGTCGGCCTGCACATCATGCGGGAACGGGCCGCCCGGATGCGCGCCGTGATAAAACTGGAATCGCAGCCCGGCGCCGGCACGCGCGTTTCGCTGACCCTGCCCGGCAGCGAACGCCAGGCCGCTTGAGACCTCCCAGACCATGCCCATCCGTATCCTGCTTGTCGACGACCACACCCTGTTCCGCTCCGGCGTGCGGCTGCTGCTGCAGCGCCAGCCCGATTTCGAAGTCGTGGCCGAGGCCGGCGACGGCGTGGAGGGCCTGAAACGCGCGAAGGAGCTCAAGCCCGACGTGGTCCTGCTGGACCTCAACCTGCCGGGGCTCTCGGGGCTGGAGACGCTGCAACTGCTGACCCAAGACCTGCCTTCCTGCGCCGTCATCATCCTGACGGTGTCGGAAGAGGCGGACGAGCTGGGCCAGGCGCTGCGCGACGGGGCCCGCGGCTACCTGGTGAAGAACATCGACGCGGACGCGCTCACTTCCGCCATCCGCCGCGCCGCCGGCGGCGAGCCGGTGATCGCGGAGAGCATGACGGCCAAGCTGGTGGAGCAGTTCCGCGGCCAGGGCGGCCCGGGCTCGCAGCCGGCCGGCGGCGGCGACCGCAACCGACTCACCGCGCGCGAACGGCAGATCGTGCAATGGCTGGCCCGCGGCGCCAGCAACAAGGTCATCGCCCGCGAGCTCGACGTGAGCGAAAGCACGGTCAAGATCCACGTGCAGAACGTGCTGAAGAAGCTCAACCTGACCAGCCGCGTGCAGGTCGCGGTCTATGCCGTGGAACACGGCCTGTACACGGAAGAATAGCGGGCGACGGCGGCGTCGCGGCGCCGCCGCGATACGCCCGCCGCCGGCGCCGCGCGCCGTTTGATCTTCGACAAGGCCCGCGGGGCGGCCGGCCCCTAGACTGGCCGTCATGGAAACTCGAACCTCTCCCCTGGAGCTCGTGGCTCCCGCCGGCAGCCTGGCTGCCTTGAAGGCGGCGATCGAAGCGGGCGCCGACACGGTGTATCTCGGCCTGAAGAACGCCACCAACGCCCGCAATTTCGCCGGGCTCAATTTCACCGAAGCCGATATCCGCGCCGGCGTCGAACTGGCGCACAGCCGCAAGCGCCAGGTGCTGTTCGCCATCAACACCTTCGTGCAGGCGGGCCGCGCGCAGGAATGGCGCGCCGCCGTGGACGCGGCCCACGGGCTGGGCGCCGACGCGGTCATCATGGCCGACCCGGGCCTGCTGGCCTATGCCAGCGACCGCTATCCGGACCTGCGCCTGCATCTGTCGGTGCAGGGCTCGGCCACCCACGCCGACGCCATCGAACTCATGAAAGAGCAGTTCGGCATCCGCCGGGTGGTGCTGCCGCGCGTGCTGACCCTGGCCGAGATCGCCCGCATTTGCGCCAACGTCAGCGTCGAGGTGGAAGTGTTCGGCTTCGGCAGCCTGTGCGTCATGGCCGAGGGCCGTTGCCTGTTGTCGTCCTACGCCACCGGCGATTCCCCCAACAACAAAGGCGTCTGTTCGCCCGCGCACGCGGTGCGCTGGGAAGAGACGAACGGCCGCATGGACGCGCGCCTGAACGGCATCCTGATCGACCGCTACGAACCCGGCGAACCCGCCGCCTACCCGACCCTGTGCAAAGGGCGTTTCGACGTGGACGGGCAATCCGACCACGCCTTGGAGGAACCCACCAGCCTGAACGCCATCGGCCTGTTGCCGCGCCTGGCGGAGATGGGCGTGTCCGCGATCAAGATCGAAGGCCGCCAGCGCAGCCCCGCCTACGTGACCCAGGTGGTGGCGACGCTGCGCGCCGCGCTCGACAGCGTGCATGCCGATGCCGCGCGCTTTTCCCCGCGCCCCGAATGGAACGCCATGCTGGCGCGCCATGCCGAGGGTTCCCAAGTCACGCAAGGCGCATTCGAGCGTCCATGGAAATGAAGCCCAACGCATACCAGATTTCAGTCGGCCCCTTGCTGTACTACTGGCCGCGCCGCGACACCCTGGCGTTCTACGCGGAGCTGGCCGACAGCCCCGCCGACATCCTGTACGTGGGCGAGACCGTCTGCAGCCGCCGGCACGAACTGCGCGCCGATGACTGGTTGGCGCTGGCGCGCGATCTCCGCGCCGCCGGCAAGACGGTGGTGCTGTCGGGCCGCACGCTGATCGAGACCGGCGCCGAGGCCAGCGCCCTGAAGAAACTGTGCGAGCAGGACGACTTCCAGGTCGAGGCCGGCGAGGTGGGAGCGATGCGCCATCTGGCGGGCCGGCCCTTCGTCGCGGGCCCGCATATGAACGCCTATCACGGGGGCACGCTGGAATGGCTGGCCCGCCGCGGCGCCACGCGCTTCGTCGCGCCGCTGGAGATGGACGCCAACACGCTGGCGCGCCTGTTGCAGGAACGGCCGGTGGGCCTGGAGGCGGAAGTGATGGTCTGGGGCCGCATGGCGCTGGCTTTCTCCGCCCGCTGTTTCACGGCGCGGCATTTCCGCCTGAAGAAGGACGAATGCGGATTCCGCTGCATCGAGCATCCCGACGGCCTGGACATGCGCACCCGCGAATCGCGCGACTTCCTCGCCATCAACGGCATACAGGTGCAGTCGGCGGCCTGTCTGGACCTGCTGTCGCAGGCGCCCGAACTGGCGGCGCTGGGCGCGGAGGTCCTGCGCGTCAGCCCGCAGTCGACGGGCACGCTGGAGGCGATTGCCGCGCTCGACGCCACGCGCCGCGGCGGCAAGCCCGCGGCGGTGGCGCCGCCCGCGGGGATCTCCCGCTGCAATGGCTACTTCTACGGCCGGCCCGGCATCGACCTGAAGGAGGAAGCGGCATGAGCGCGGCCATCGTCCTGCCTTCGGTGCTCGCCCGTATCGGCCGGCGCCTGCCCACGCCGCTGGTGTCGCTGCATTTCGTCGCCGGGCTGGAGCTGGCCCGGCGCTTGAAGTGGTTGTCGCCGCCGGAGGAACTGGAAGGCCGAAGTTTCGCCATCACCGTTGAGGACCTGGGATTGCGCAATTGCTTCACCCTCAGGCAGGGCGCGTTCCGCACGGTCTGGGACGGCGCGCCGGCGGAGCTGGAGCTGGGCGCCAAGTTCGCCGACCTGCTGGCGCTGATGCGCCTGGAGACGGACGCCGACACCTTGTTCTTCCAGCGCCGCCTGCGCATCTCCGGCGATACCGAGCTGGGCCTGATCGTGAAGAACTGGCTGGACGCGGCTCCCCGGCCCGCCTGGCTGCAACGGCTGAGCCGGGCGGACGGGTAGGGCGGGCAGGCCCTGGGCGCCGGCCCGGCTACGCGCCCAGCCGCTCCATCCTGCGCGCCGCGCGCGACAGCACCGGGCTGGCCGCGAAGTACAGCATGGCCACCGCCAGGTAGACCTCTACGTGGTAGGGGCGCCAGGCGGTGCCGGCGACGACCGCCTTGGCCGCGCCCAGCACGTCGAACACGCCGATGATGCTGACCAGCGACGTATCCTTCACCGCGCCCACGAACACGCCCAGCGCGGCCGGGGCGGCGATACGGCGCGCCTGCGGCCAGATGACGTAGGCGTGGGCGGCGGCCGGGCCCATGCCCAGCGCGCGCGCCGCCATCATCTGTCCGGGCGGGATGGCCTGCAGCGCGCCGCGCAGCACTTCCGCGAGCACGCAGGCGGTATGCAGGGTCAGCGCGGCCAGCGCCATGCTGAACTTCGACACGCCGCCGCCCAGCAGCATGGGCAGCACGAAGGACGCGAACAGCAGCTGGGTCACCAGGGGCACGCCGCGCACGGCTTCGATCAGGCCGGCCGCGGCCAGCGAGCCGGCCGGGCTGCCGGAACGGCGCAGCAGGGCCAGCGCGAAGGCCAGCGGCACGGCGGCGGCCAGCGCCGCGATGGCCAGGATCAAGGTGACCAGCAGGCCGCCCCAGCGTTGCGGCCCGATGGTCGCGCCGCCCCAGGGCCAGCCCGACAGGGCGCAGACCACCACGATCAAGAGGGCCGCCAGCAGCGCGGCGCGGAGGCCGCCCGCCAGCCGCCAGCCGCCCAGCACCAGCGCGATGCCGGCCAGCAGCGCCGCGCAGGCGGCCAGCGCGGGGCCGCGGTCGGCTTCGGCCATGGTGCCGAACACCAGCAAGGGCAGGTTCTCTCCCACGGCGGCCCAGCATGCGCCCGCGGCGTTCGCGCAGGCGGCGGGATCGCCCAGCCAGACGGCGCGCACCACCGCCCAGTCCAGCAGGGCCCAGCCGGCCGCGGCCAGCGCGACCGTGAGCGCGGCGGACACCAGCCGCCGGCGCCAGGGCTGTGTTTCGCCCGCGCCCGCCAGCGGCTGCGCGCGGTCGCCCAGGCGGGCGCCGTGCGTGTCGCCGGGGCCATGCCGGGTATGGCGGGCGTTCCAGGCCGACAGGCCGCCGCCCAGGGCCAGGGCCAGCGTCAGATAGACCGCCACGGCCAGCGCGATGCCTTCCAGAGCCAGCCCGGTCTGGGTGATGGCGGTATTGATCACGGCCATCAGCTCCTGGTAGCCGATGGCGATCGCCAGCGTGCTGTTCTTCACCAGGGCCAGGCATTGGTTGGCGTAGGGCGGCAGCGCCACTCGCGCCGCGTAGGGCGCGATCACCAGGCGCAGCACATGCCGGGGCGCGAGCCCCAGGGCCTGGCCGGCTTCCACGAGGCCGACCGGCACGGCGCGCACCGCGGCGCGGACGATGTCGGCGATATAGGCCGCATGGAACACCACCAGCCCCAACGTCAGGGCCGCGAATTCGATGCTGGGCTGCCAGCCGCCTTGCAGGCCGAGGCCGCGCCGGACCGGCAGGTCCAGCTGCAGCGGCGGCAGCAGGGTCCAGCCCAGCAGCGCGACGGCCAGGGCGCCGTACAGGGCCGGCTTGCCCCAGCGGCGCCGGGCGCGCCAGCCCAGCGCCAGCGCGGCCAAGCCCAGGGCCGCGTAGGGCAGCCAGCCGTGGACGGCCGGCAGGGCGAGGCCGCGGTTGGAAAGCAGCACGGACGGCAAGGGCGACCACGCCTGCCGCAAGTCCGGCAGGCGCAGCAGCAGCCCGTACCACACGAACAGCTGCAGCAGCACGGGCGTGTTGCGCAAGGGCGCGATGACGAGGGCCGCGCAGCGCGCGGCCAGCGGGTGGGACGACAGGCCCAGCAGGCCCAGGCCGATGCCCAGCGCGGTCGCCAGCGGGATCGCCACCAGCGCCACCGTCAGCGTGTTGACCAGGCCGGCGGCGATCGACATCCAGTAGGGATCGTCGGGCGTGACGTTCAGCAGGCTTTCCGAAATGCGGAAGCCCGCCGGCTGGAACAGGAAGCCGAAGCCGCCGTGGATGCCGCGCGCCGCCTGCACCGATTCGATGTGCAGCAGCAGGATGGCGGCCATGCCGCCCAGCCCCAGGACCCAGGCCGCCGTGGACAGCCAGCGGCGCCACGGGGCGGGAGCGGGGAAGGGGATCGTCGCCGTCGTCATGTCACTGGAACGGGGGCGAGTACAGCAGGCCGCCCTGGTTCCATTGGGCGTTCAGGCCGCGCTCCAGCTTCAGCGGGGTGGAAGCGCCCAGGTTGCGGTCCCAGACTTCGCCGTAGTTGCCCACGGCCTTGATGGCGTTGCGGGCCCAGGCTTCGTCCAGGCCGAAGCTCTTGCCGATGCCGGGATCCACGCCCAGCAGCCGGCGCACCTGGGCGTCGGTGCTTTGCGACTGGCCGTCCGCGTTCGCGGCGGTGATGCCGAGTTCCTCGGCCGCGACCAGCGCGTTCACCGTCCAGCGCACGATGGCGGCCCAGTTGGCGTCGTCCTGGCGAACGAAGGGGCCGAGCGGGGACTTGTTGATGCGCTCGGGCAAGATCACGAAATCGTCGGGCTGGCTGGCGCGGGCGGCGCGGCTGGCGGCCAGGGTGGAGGCGTCCGACAGGTAGACGTCGCAGCGGCCGGCGTAGAAGGCCTGCTCCAGCTCCACCAGGTTTTCGATGACCACGGGGCGATAGCTGAGCTTGTGCTTCTTGAAGTAGTCGACCAGGTTCTGTTCGTTCACCGTGCCGGGCTGCACGCACACCTGCGCGCCGTCCAGTTCGGTGGCGCTCTTGACGCCCAGCTTGCGCGGCACCAGGAAGCCCTGGCCGTCGTAGAACACGATGCCCGCGGACACGATGCCCAGGCCGGCGTCGCGGCTGGACGTGATGGTGGTGTTGCGGTTGAGCACGTCGACCTCGCCGGACTGCAGCGCGGGGAAGCGCTGCTGCGAGCTGAGGGGAACGAAGCGCGTCTTGGCGGGATCGCCCAGCACGGCGGCGGCCAGCGCGCGGCACAGGTCGGCATCCAGGCCGGTCCAGCGGCCTTGCTTGTCGGCGATCGAGAGGCCGGCCGAGCCCTGGCTGACGCCGCAGACCAGTTCGCCGCGCTTCTTGATGGTGTCCACCGTGCCCGCATGGGACGCGCCGGCGATGGCCAGCGCGGCGGCCGCGCCGGCGGCCTTGAGGAATTGAGTCAGATGCATGCCGTTCCCGTAGTTGTCATAGCCAAGAAAGGCATGAATTCTAGGGTCGGGTCCCGCGATTCCGAGCGACTATATAGTCATATCAATATAAGAACTAAGCCTTATCCAGATTCTCGTCATATACCTAGAATGCCGTCATCTCCATACAGTCCCACGAACAAGGTCGAAGGTTGCGCATGAGCTGGCAGGACGAATTCAGGCAGTGGTTTCCGATAACGCGCGATAAGGCCTACGCCAACATCGCCTACACCAGCCCGCTCTCTCCGCGGGTGTCCGGCGCGGTCGCGGATTTCTTCGACGGCATCACCCATGCCCGCAGCGACAAGCCGCAATGGCTGCGCGACGCCGATACCCTGCGCACGCGGCTGGCGCGCCTGCTCGGCGGCGACGCGCGCCGCCTGGCCTTTACCAAGAACACCACCGAGGGCCTCAATACCGTCGCCCAGGGCCTGGCCTGGCAGGATGGCGACAACCTGGTCGTGGACGACCAGGAGCATCCGACCAATGCCTTGCCGTGGCTGAACCTGCGCCGCCGCGGCGTGGAGGTGCGTGTCGCGCGGGCCGAGGCGCATCGCTATTCCGTGGAAGACCTGTGGCGCCTGGTCGATGCGCGCACCCGACTGGTCGCGGTGTCCTGGGTGCAGTACGGCACGGGCTTTCGCACCGACATCGCCGAACTGGGGCGCCGCTGCGCCGAGCGCGGCATCTGGCTGGTCGTCGACGGCATCCAGGGCGCGGGCCTGTTGCGCGCCCGGGTGGACGAGTGGCGCGTGGACGCCTTCGCCTGCGGCGCGCACAAAGGCATGCTGGGCCCGCTGGGCGTGGGCCTGTTGCACGTCTCTCCCGGATTGCTCGATGCGCTGGACCCGCTGTACGTGGGGCCGTCGGGCGTGACCACCCTGGACAAGTCCGGGCCGCAATGGCGGCTGGGCGTGTCCGATCCCGGCGATGCGCGCCGGCTGGAGACCGGCAACCTGAACTATCCCGGCATCGCCGGCTGGGCCGGCGCGCTGGACCTGATCGAAGAGGCCGGGCCCGACCGCATCGAGCCCTGGGTGCTGGAGCTGTCGCAGGCCTTGAGCGAGGGCTTGCGCGCGCTCGGCGCGCAGGTGGCCACGCCATCCGGCGCCGAATCGCGCAGCACCACCACCGCGCTGCGGGTGGCGGATCCGGCCCAGGCGCTGGCGCACCTCGCCCGCGAAGGGGTGGTGGCCAGCATTGTGGAGTATGGTTACGTGCGTCTGTCCGTCGGCGCCTATAACAACCATGCCGACGTCGACCGAATCCTGCGCGCCGCGCGCGCATTCGCAAGCTGACAAGAACCCTTGAAACGCATCTCCTGGAGAGACACATGAGCGAAACGAAAAAGCCCTGGCGGCTGGAAACCATTGCCGTGCATGGCGGCTATCGTCCCGATCCCACCACGCGCGCCGTGGCGGTGCCTATCTACCAGACCGTCGCCTACGCCTTCGACGACACGCAGCACGGCGCCGACCTGTTCGACCTCAAGGTGCCCGGCAATATCTACACGCGCATCATGAACCCCACGACCGACGTGCTCGAACAGCGCGTCGCGGCCCTGGAAGGCGGCATCGCCGCGCTGGCGCTGGCCTCGGGCCAGGCCGCGGTCACCTACGCCATCCTGACCATCGCCGAGGCCGGGGACAACATCGTTTCGTCCAGCACGCTGTATGGCGGCACCTACAACCTGTTCGCCCACACGCTGCCGCAGTACGGCATCACCACGCGCTTCGCCAATCCCAGCGACCTGGCGGCTTTCGAAGCCCAGATCGACGACCGCACCAAGGCCATCTTCGCGGAGTCCGTGGGCAACCCGCTGGGCAACATCACGGACATCGCCGCGCTGGCCGAGCTCGCGCATCGCCACGGCCTGCCGCTGATCGTCGACAACACCGTGCCCTCGCCGTACCTGCTGCGTCCCATCGAGCACGGCGCCGACATCGTGGTGCAGTCGCTCACCAAGTACCTGGGCGGCCACGGCACGAGCCTGGGCGGCGCCATCATCGACTCGGGCAAGTTCCCCTGGGCCGAGCACAAGGCCCGCTTCAAGCGCCTGAACGAGCCGGACGTCAGCTATCACGGCGTGGTCTACACCGAAGCCTTCGGCGCGGCCGCCTACATCGGGCGCGCCCGCGTGGTGCCGCTGCGCAATACCGGCGCGGCGATCTCGCCGTTCAATTCCTTCCAGATCCTGCAAGGCATCGAGACCCTGGCGCTGCGCGTGGACCGCATCGTCGAGAACGCGGTGAAGATCGCCAGCTACCTGCGCGAGCATCCCAAGGTCGAATGGGTCAACTACGCCGGCCTGCCGGACCATCCCGACCACGCGCTGGCGCGCAAGTACCTGGGCGGCAAGGCCCCGGGCCTGTTCACGTTCGGCGTGAAGGGCGGCCGCGAGGCCGGCGCCCGCTTCCAGGACGCGCTGCAGCTCTTCACCCGCCTGGTCAACATCGGCGACGCCAAGTCGCTGGCCACGCACCCGGCGTCCACCACCCATCGCCAGCTCAATCCGGAAGAGTTGCAGAAGGCGGGCGTGCGCGAGGAAACGGTTCGCCTGTCGATCGGCATCGAGCACGTCGACGATCTGCTGGCCGATCTCGACCAGGCCCTGGCCAAGGCGTAAGCGGCATGACGATGCTCCCGCGCAGAAATCTGCTGAAACTCGCCGCGGGCCTGCCCGCGCTGGCGGCGGGGGCGTCGGCCCTGGCCGCCGCGCCGGCCGCGAAAGCCCGGACCTACGTCCTGGCCCACGGTTCCTGGCACGGCGGCTGGTGCTGGCGCCCGGTCGCGGACCGCCTGCAGGCGGCCGGCCACCGAGTGTATGCGCCCAGCTACACCGGCATGGGCGATCGCGCCCACCTGCTGAGCAAGGACATCACCATCGACACCTTCGTCGAGGACCTGGTCCAGGTCATCGAGACGCAGGAACTCAATGACGTGATCCTGGTGGGCCACAGCTTCGGCGGCATTCCCATCACGGGCGTGGCCGACCGCAAGCCGGGCCGGCTCGCGCACCTGGTGTACTTCGACGCCATCGTGCTGGAGAGCGGCCAGAATGCGTTTTCCGTCTACCCGAAGGCGGACGCGGACGCTCGTATCGCCGCGGCCTCCAAGGCCACGGGCGGACTGGCCGTGCCCATCCCCGACCCGCTTCCCGCGGCCTGGGGCTTCACGCCCGGCACCGCCGACCACGACTGGGTCAAGCGCCGCCTGACCGCGCATCCGCTGGCCAGCTACACCTCGCCGCTGAACCTGAAGCATCCCATCGGCAACGGCGTGCCGCGCACGTACATCCATTGCACGCAGCCCGAGCTGGCGGTGCTGGACGATTCGCGCAAGCTGGTGAAGTCGCAATCCGGCTGGAACTGGGTCGACATCGCGGCGCCGCACGAAGCGCACATCACGCATCCGGCGTTGCTGGCCGAGCTGCTGCTGGGCCTGGCCTGACGGTACAGGCGCCTAGGGCGCGGGAGGGCGCTTGCGCAATGCGGACGGCGCCATCCCTTCCGTGCGCTGGAAGACGCGGCTGAACGCCGCCTGGGACTGGTAGCCGACGCGCTCGGCGGCGTCCTGGATGCCCATGCCCTGGCTCAGGTAGCGCCGCGCCACGCGCATGCGCAGCAATTGCAGCAACTGCGCGGGCGTGGTCCCGCCGTGCAGCGTGAAGCGGCGGTGGAAAGTGGCTTTCGACATATGCACCCGGTCGGCCATGTCCTGCATGCTCCAGGGTTTGGCCGGCTCGGCCAGGATGGCCTGCAGCAAGCCGGCCATGGCGGGGTCGCGGGCCAGCACGAAGAGGCCGTAGGCCTGGCGGTCGTGGATGGCCAGATGGCGCAGCATGAAGAAAATGAGCAGGTCGGTCAGGCGTTCCAGCACGACCGGCGACGCGCCCGGATCGCGCGCGGTTTCGCCGAGGATCAGTTCGAACACGCCGCGCGCGGTGTGGAAGCGCTCGTCGTCGGCGCGCAACACCAGGTAGTCGGGCAGCGTGTCGGCCAGCAGGTCGGCGAGCCCGGGCCGGAACTGGAAGAAGCCGCAGGCCAGGCCGGTGCTGTCGGCCTGCCGCGGCAGGAGCGGCTGCATCGGCGCGCATCGCCCGCCGTCGGCGGCGGCCAGACCCAGCGGCGTCAGCGCATGGGGAATGTCGCGCAGGAAGAAGATGCCGTCGCCCGCGGCCAAGGTGAGGGTTTCGCGCCCCGCGCCCACGTCGACGAGGCAACCGCCGTGCAGGATCAGGTGGAAGCTGGCGCGGGCGCGTCCGCTGGTGCTGGCCGACCAATTGCCGCAATACTGCCCGAGGTGGTAGAGGCTGGATTGCACCTCCAGGCTGGACAGCAGCAGGGCGTCGACCGCGGCCTGGTCGGCGGCTGATACGGTCCATGGACCGGAGCAGTTCGGAGGTAAGGTTTCGGAACGCATCAGGTTATAAGCGCATAGCTGAAAGTCGATAAGATCTAGCATCAAGTTGCGATCTTCATGCATTGTCGCTTGCCGCCCGCCGCAAGCACAATGAGGCTTCAAAACCCTAGCCGTCAGGAGAGAACACATGGCCCGTTTGCCCGTCCATACCGCGCAAAGCGCTCCCGAACCCACGCGCGCGGCGCTGGCCGCCGCCGAGCGGGGCGCGGGATACCTGTCCAATCTGCTGGGCGTGCTGGCCAACGCGCCGGTGGCGCTGGAGGCTTATCAGACCCTGTCGCAGATCAATGCCCGCGCCGGGTTGACCTTGCAGGAGCGCGAGGTGGTGCAACTGGTGGCCGGCACGCGCCACGGCTGCACCTTCTGCGTGGCGGGCCACACCGCGCTGGCGCGCAACAAAGCCAAGCTGTCGCCCGAAGTGGTGGACGCGCTGCGCGCCCAGGGCACCCTGCCGGACGAGCGCCTGCAAGCCCTGGCCGCCTTCACCGAAGCCGTGATCCAGACGCGCGGCCGCGTCGGCGACGAGGCCCTCCAGGCCCTGCGCGACGCGGGCTACACGGACGGCAACGCGCTCGAAGTCATCGTGGGCGTGGGGCTGGCCACTATCTGCAATTTCGGCAACAACCTGGCGCAGACGCCGCTTAACGAGCAATTGAGCGACTACGCCTGGAGCGGCGCGCAATGACGCCGCAATCCGCAATCGTCGACGCCGGGCGCGGCCTGCTGCCGCAAGACCTGCGCGCGTGGCTGGAGCAGCACGCCGACGCGCTGGACGACGGCAGCCTGGACGCCGCCACGGTATTGCCCCGGCTGGCCGCGGCGGGCGTGTTCCGCCAGGGCGTGCCCCAGGCGCAGGGCGGCCTGCCCGGCACCGACATCGGCGACGCGATCGAGGCGGTGTCGCAGGTGGCGGAGCTGTCGGTCGCCAGCGCCTTCGTGGCCTGGGGCCAGCGCGTCTTCATCGAATACCTGCTGCGCAGCCCGAACGCCGCGCTGGCCGGCGCGTGGCTCGCGCCCCTGCTGGCCGGCGAGCAGGCGGGCGCGACGGCGCTGTCCAACGCCATGAAATTCCTGAGCGGCATCGAGTCCCTGCAGATCGCCGCGCGGGAAGAGGACGGCCAGTGGGTGCTGGACGGCCGCATGCCCTGGGTGACGAACCTGCGGGTTCAGGGCTTCCTGGTCGCTGCGGCGGTCACGGCGCCCGACGGCACGCCGGCCGTGGTCGCGCTGCCGCATGATATCGCCGGGCTGGCGCGCAGCCCGGACCTGTCCTTGCTGGCGCTGCAATCGAGCAACACCGCCGCGCTGGACGTGCGCGGCGTGCGCATCGGCCCGGAATGGCTGATCCATCCCGATGCCCGCGAGTATCTGCCGCAAGCAAGGCCGGCCTTCGCGGGCCTGCAATGCGGCCTGTCCATCGGCCTGGCGCGCCGCGCCTTGCTGGCCGCGGCGCAGGCGGGGCAGGGCCAGGCGTCGCGCGGCATCCTGGGCGCGCCGCTGCAGGCCTTGCGTGAGCAAGTCGACGCGCTGTCCGACAGCCTGATCGAGGGGGTGCGCAACGGGCGCTTCGTGTCCGAACCCTGGGCCCTGTTCGAGATACGGATTGCCCTGGCCGAGGCCGCCAACCAGGCCGTGCAGCTGGAACTGCAGGCCAGCGGCGGCGCGGCCTACTTGCGGCCGGCCGGCGCGGGCTTTGCCCGGCGGTGGCGCGAGGCGGCCTTCCTGCCCATCGTCACGCCCAGCCTGGTGCAGTTGAAGACCGAGCTGGCCAAGCGGCAGGCCAGGCTGGCGGCCGGAGCCGTCGCATGACGACGGCGCCGCAAGCCGTGCTGCGAGCCCGGGGCCTGGCGCTCAGCTACCCGGGCGCGGCCGGCGCGGTGTTCCAGGGCGTGGACCTGGATCTGGCGCGCGGCGAGGTGGTGGCCGTGCTGGGCGCCAGCGGCGCGGGCAAATCGAGCCTGCTGCGGGTGCTGGCCGGCTTGCAGCCCGCCAGCGCCGGCACGCTGCTGATGGAAGGCGCGCCGCTGACGGGCGTGCATCCCCGCGTGGCCGTGGCGTTCCAGGATCCGAGCCTGCTGCCCTGGCTGTCGCTGGAGCGCAATGTGGCTTTCGGCCTGGATTTCAAGCATCAGCCGGCGTTGACGCCGGCGCAGCGCCGCGCGCGGGTGGATCAGGCCATCGACGAGGTGGGCCTGTCGCATGCGCGGCAGTTGCGTCCCGCGCAATTGTCCGGGGGCATGGCGCAGCGCGCGGCCCTGGCCCGCTGCCTGGCGCGCCGTCCGTCCGTGCTGCTGCTGGACGAACCGTTCGGCGCGCTGGACGAGGTGACGCGCGGCGAGATGCAGGCGCTGCTGCGCAAGGTGGTGGCGGATTTCGATACCGCCGCCGTATTGATCACGCACGATATCGACGAAGCGCTAGTGCTGGCCGACCGCATCGTGCTGCTGGGCGGCGCGCCCGGACGCATCCTGGGCGTGTGGCGGGTGGACCTGCCGCAGCCCCGCGCCGACCTGTTGCCGGAAATGGGCGCGCTGCGCCTGGAAATCCTCACCCGCCTGCGCGGCGCGCTGCGGGACGCCCGCGGCGTGGCCGCGCCAGCCTGACCCGGCGCCCGCGCCGCGGGCCCTTGCAAGGAGCTTTTTGATGTGCCTGGAACACATGTCGCGTCGCGACTGGTTGAAACTTTCGGCCCTGCTGACGGCGGGCGGCGCCGCCTCGTTGCTGTCGGCGTTCAACGCCCGCGCGCAGAGCGAGCCCGACGCGCCGGTGCGCATCGGCTACCTGCCCATCACGGACGCCGCGCCGCTGCTGGTGGCGCACAACAACGGCCTGTTCGAGAAGGCCGGCGTCAAGGCGGAAAAGCCCACGCTGCTGCGCAGCTGGGCGCAGGTGATCGAAGCCTTCATCTCGGGGCAGGTGAATGTGGTGCATCTGCTGTCGCCCATGACGGTATGGGCGCGGTTCGGCAGCCAGGTGCCCGCCAAGGTGGTGGCCTGGAACCACGTGGGCGGCTCGGGCCTGACCGTGGCGCCGGCGATCGATAGCGTCAAGGACCTGGGCGGCAAGACGGTCGCGATTCCGTTCTGGTATTCCATCCACAACGTGGTGCTGCAATACCTGCTGCGCGAAAACGGCCTGACGCCCGTGGCGCGCAAGGACGGCACGGTGGGCGCGGCCGAGGTGAACCTGGTCGTGATGGCGCCGGCGGACATGCCGCCCGCGCTGGCGCAGAACCGCATCGCGGGCTACATCGTGGCCGAGCCGTTCAACGCGGTGGCCGAGACCCTGGGCGTGGGGAAGGTGCTGCGCTTCACGGGCGACGTCTGGCGCAACCACGCCTGCTGCGTGGTGTTCATGCACGAGCGCGACCTGGAGCAGCGGCCGCAGTGGTCGCAGAAGGTAGTGGACGCCATCGTGCAGGCCCAGTTGTGGATACGCGAAAACCGGGCCGAGGCGGCGCGGCTGCTGTCCAAGGAAGGCATCAACCGCTACACGCCGCACGCCTTGCCCGCGCTGTCCAAGGTGTTGGCGCCGCCGCCCGCGGACCGCGAGCAATACCTGGCCAGCGGCGCCATCCGGCACGCGGACTGGGACGAGCGCCGCATCGACTTCCAGCCGTATCCGTTCCCCAGCTATACCGAGGAACTGGTGCGCCGCCTGCGCGATACGCTGATCGAGGCGGACCGCGGCTTCCTGGCGAGCCTGGATCCGGCCCGCGCCGCGGCCGAACTGGTGGACGACCGCTACGTCAGGCGCGCCATCGAATCGGCGGGCGGCCTGAGCCGTTTCGGCTTTCCCGACCAGTACAGCCGGACCGAGTTGGTGCAGGCGTGACGGCCCGGGAATCCACCGCCGATACACCCGCCGGGCTGGCGGGCTCGCGGGAGCCGGCGGCCGGGCGCAAGCGCGGCGGCCAGGGCCTGGCGGCGCGCTGCGCGCTGGGCGCCGGCGGCCTGGCCGCGCTGCTGGCGCTGTGGTGGCTGGGCACCGACGTGCTGTCGCCCGCGGGCGGCATGGCGCGGCGGTTTTCGCCGGGCGCCACCTTCGTCAGCCTGGGCGAATTGCTGACCGGCTCCGACCTGCCGGCGCACATTCTGGTCAGCCTGCGGCGCATCGCCGTGGGCCTGGGCTTCGCGCTGGCCATCGGCGTGCCGCTAGGGCTGGCCATCGGCAGCTACCGGCGGCTGGAGGCCGCGGTGTCGCCGGCCATGCAGTTCCTGCGGATGATTTCGCCCTTGTCGTGGATGCCGATAGCCGTGATGGTCTTCGGCGTGGGCGACGACCCGGTCTACTTTCTGCTGGCCTTCGCGGCCGTCTGGCCCATCGTGCTGAACACGGCGGCGGGCGTGCAGCAGTTGGACACGCGCTGGCTGCTGCTGGCCCAAAGCGTGGCCGCGACGCGTTGGGAGACCCTGCGCAGCGTCATCCTGCCGGGGGTGCTGGGCCATATCCTGACGGGGGTGCGCCTGGCGATCGGGATCCTGTGGATCGTGCTGGTGCCCTGCGAGATGCTGGGCGTGTCGGCGGGCATGGGCTATTTCATCCTGGATACGCGCGACCGCCTCGCGTATTCGGAGCTGATGGCGATGGTGCTGATGACAGGCGTGCTGGGCTTCCTGCTGGATGCCGGGGCGCGCGCGCTGTACCGCTATTGGCGGGGATAGGCCGGCCCTACTTGCGGACGCCCTTGCCGCCCGCGGGGCAGACCAGCCCGCGCAGTTTGCGCTGCACGGGGTCGTGCGCGATCGGCGCGTTGTTGATGCCGGCGGTCGGCGGCGATTCCACGATGGAGCCGGTGGCGTTTTCGCCGGCGTAGTGCAGCGTCCGCGTAACGGTATAGGTGTTGGAAGAGCAATTCATCGTGACCGGCTGGGTCACCGACCGGTAGGACTGCCCGTTGGCCTCGGACATCCGCGGCTGGGCATAGAACCAGGCAACGGTCACGGCCATCACGGCGGGGCGTTCGGACAGCGGCTTGATCGAGGCGCTGTCGTAGAACACGCCCGGCATGGCCTGGGGATCCAGCGGCACCCATTCCGGGCCGTCGAACAGCGTCCCGGCAGGGCCCGGGTCCCGCGGCACCACGTTGACCGCGCAGGCATCGGCCGGCACCGGATCGCCTTCGCGCGCCGTGACGGTCTCGCACGCGCCGGGCTGGGCCGCCGGCGCGGCGCCGCTCCAGGCGGCGGCGAGCGCGGCGAGGGCGAGTCGGGGAAAGGCGTGCCTTGCGGTCATGGGAGGTTCCGTTCAAGTGGCGGCAGGCCACGGCCGGGAGGAACCGCCGGCGGCCATGGGATGCCCCCGATCATACCGGGGGGAGCGGCGCTTGCGCGCCTTCATTCGGTGGAAACCGGCCCTAGGCTGTCAATACGTAGTCCGGATAGCGCTTGCAGATCTCGGCCACTTGGCTGAGCGTGCCCGACAGGTGTTCGCGCAGCACCTGCTGTGCCCGGACGGGATCCTGCGCGACGATGGCGTCCAGCAGGCGCTGGTGATCGTCCAGGATGCGCTCGGCCTTGCCGGTTTCCGGCAGGTGCAGGCGGCGCAGCCGGTCCAGGTGGCCGCTGTAGCGCTGCTCCAGTTCCCACAGGCGGGTCACGCCGGCGGCTTCGTGCATGTCGCGGTGGAACGCCTGGTCCGCGTTGATGAACTGCTGGTACTGGCCGGCGGCATGGCTGGCGCGCTGCAGGTCGATGCTGGCCTGCAGCCGCTGGAACAGGGCGGGGTCGGGCCGCTGCGCCAGCAGCTGCACGATTTCCAGTTCGAGCGAGCGGCGCAGGAAATGCGCCTCGCGAGCGGCCGCGATGTCGATGCGGCTGACCACCGTGGTGTGCTGGGGATAGATCTCGACCAGGGCTTCCTCGGCCAGGCGCATCAGGGCGTCGCGGATGGGCGTCTGGCTCAGGCCGTAGGTATCGGCCAGCGTCACCCGCGACAGCGGCGCGCCGGGGGCGAGTTCCAGGGAGACGATTTGTTCGCGCAGGTGTTCGAACACCTGGGGCGCGGCGTGGCGCGAGCGGTCCAGTCGGAGCTTGGTGCTAGGCATCAGGAGGCGCGAAGGGCAGGGCCATGAAAACGGAGAAGCCCAAGTGTAGCGGGTTTTCACCTAGCTGACGCACTAATATATTAGTGTTTAAATGGCCCCGTCGATTCCCTCTTGATTGCCGCGACCCCATGAAACGTAACTACGAAAGCCTGCGCAGCGCCGCCTGGATGGCCAAGGACGACCTGCGTTCCTTCGGTCACCGTTCCCGCATGATGCAAATGGGCTACGGCCCCGACGACTGGGCCGGCCGCCCCGTCATCGCCATCGTCAATACCTGGTCGGACCTGAATCCCTGCCACAGCCATTTCAAGCAGCGGGTCGAGGACGTGAAGCGCGGCGTGTTCCAGGCCGGCGGCTTTCCGGTGGAATTGCCGGCCATCTCGGTGTCGGAATCCTTCGTCAAGCCCACCACCATGCTCTACCGCAACTTCCTCGCCATGGAAACCGAGGAGTTGCTGCGCAGCCATCCGGTGGATGGCGCGGTCCTGATGGGCGGCTGCGACAAAACCACGCCCGGCCTGATCATGGGTGCGATCAGCGCCGGGCTGCCCTGTATCTACGTGCCCGCCGGCCCGATGCTGCGCGGCAACTGGAAGGGCAGGGTGCTGGGTTCCGGCTCGGACGCCTGGAAACTCTGGGACGAGCGCCGCGCCGGCAAGATCACGCGGGAGCAATGGACCGAAGTCGAGGGCGGCATCGCCCGCAGCTACGGCACCTGCATGACCATGGGCACGGCCAGCACCATGACGGCCATCGCCGAAACCATCGGCATGACGCTGCCCGGCGCCTCCTCCATTCCGGCGGCGGACGTCAACCACATGCGCATGTCGGCCGAATGCGGGCGGCGCGTGGTGGAGATGGTCTGGGAAGACCTGACGCCGCAACGCGTCCTGAGCCTCGCGTCCTTCACGAACGCCATCAACGTGGCCATGGCCATGGGGTGCTCCACCAATGCCATCGTGCATCTCGTCGCCATGTCGCGCCGGGCGGGCCGCGCCGTCGGCCTGGACGACTTCGACGCCGCCAGCCGCAAGGTGCCCGTGATCGCCAACATCCGGCCCAGCGGCGACACCTACCTGATGGAAGATTTCTACTACGCCGGGGGCCTGCCGGCGCTGATGTCGCGGCTGCACGGCCACCTGGACCTGTCCGCCATGACGGTCACCGGCAGGACGCTGGGCGAGAACATCGCCGGCGCCGAGGTCTACGACGACGACGTGATCCGCACGCTGGACACGGCCATCTACGACGAGGGCGCGCTCGCCGTCCTGCGCGGCAACATCGCGCCGGACGGCTGCGTCATCAAGCCCAGCGCCTGCGCGCCGCAGTACCTGCGGCATACCGGCCCGGCGCTGGTGTTCGACGACTATCCCAGCATGAAGGCCGCGGTCGAGGACGAAGATCTCGACGTCACCGCCGACCACATCATGATCCTGCGCAACGCCGGCCCGCAGGGCGGCCCCGGCATGCCGGAATGGGGCATGCTGCCCATCCCCGCCAAGCTGGTGAAGCAGGGCGTGCGCGACATGCTGCGCCTGTCGGACGCCCGCATGAGCGGCACCAGCTACGGCGCCTGCATCCTGCACGTGGCCCCGGAAAGCCATATCGGCGGCCCGCTGGCGCTGGTGAAGACGGGCGACCTGATCACCGTGGACGTGCCGGCCCGCAGCATCCACCTGAACGTCAGCGACGAAGAACTGGCCGAGCGCCGCGCCGCCTGGACGCCGCCGCCCAAACGCTACGAGCGCGGCTATGGCTGGATGTACTCCCGGCACATCCTCCAGGCCAACGACGGCTGCGACTTCGACTTCCTCGAAACCGGCTTCGGCGCCCCGGTGCCCGAACCCGAGATTTTCTAGCGCTTTCTTCCATCTCGATACCCGGAGCCATCGTGTCCCCCATGAATCCCGAAACCCGCGCCAGGCTGGCCGGCGTCAGCACCGCCACCCTGTGCACCGCCTTGTTCAAGCGCGGCCTGCGCAACCAGTTCATCCAGGACGTGCGTCCGTTGAACGCCTCGCTGCCCAATATGGTGGGGCCTGCCTTCACCCTGCGCTACATCCCGGCGCGTGAAGACCTGAACACCATCAAGGTGTTCGAAGACCGCTCGCATCCGCAGCGCGTCGCGGTCGAGACCTGCCCCGAAGGCGCGGTGCTGGTCATGGACAGCCGCAAGGACGCGCGGGCGGCCTCGGCCGGCTCCATCCTGGTCACGCGCCTGATGAAGCGCGGCGCGGCCGGCGTGGTGACGGACGGCGGCTTTCGCGATTCGCCCGAGATCGCGGAGCTGGGCTTCGCCGCCTACCACCAGCGGCCGTCGGCGCCGACCAACCTGACCCTGCACCAGGCGCTGGACATCAATGCGCCCATCGGTTGCGGCGACGTGGCCGTGTTCCCCGGCGACATCGTGGTGGGCGACCGCGAGGGCGTCGTGGTGATCCCGGCGCGCCTGGCCGACGAGATCGCGGCCGAGGCCGTGGAAATGACCGCCTTCGAGGATTTCGTGACCGACCAGGTGCGGCAGGGCGCGTCCATCCTCGGCCTGTACCCGCCCACCGATCCGGGCGCCAAGGACAAATTCGCCGCGTGGCGCAAAGAACAGGGCCGTTGAGCCTTGCGGCCGGCGCCGCCGGCATTCCAGACCGATAACGAGAGGCAGGAGACAATCATGAATACGCAACGACGCGGCGCGCTGGCCGCGCTGCTGGGCGCCGCCGTGCTGGGCTCGCTGGCATTGCCCGCGCGCGCCGCCGACTGGCCGGCGCAAAAGCCCATTTCCTACGTGGTGCCGTTCACCGTCGGCGGTTCGACCGACGTGGTGGGCCGGGTGCTGGCCCAGAAGCTGGGCGACCGGCTGCACCAGAACGTCATCGTGGAGAACAAGCCGGGCGCGGCCGGCGGCATCGGCGCCACCTACGTGGCCAAGGCGCCGCCCGACGGCTACACCTTGTTCGGCGGCACCATCAGCACGCATGCCATCAACGCCAGCCTGTACAAGAATCTGAAGTACGACCCGGTCAAGGATTTCGAGCCGGTGTCGCTGATCGCCTACCTGCCCAACGTGCTGCTGGTGGATCCGAACCTGGGCGTGAATTCCGTGGCCGACCTGATCGCGCTGCTCAAGCGCGATCCATCCAAGCGCACCTTCGCCTCGTCCGGCGCCGGCACGTCCACGCACCTGGCCGGCGAACTCTTCGCCGGCATGATAGGCGTGCCGCTCACGCACGTGCCGTACAAGGGCACGCCGCCCGCCATGGTGGACGTGTCCTCGGGCGCGGTGACCTTCATGTTCGACCAGATGACGGCGGCGCTGCCGTTGTTGCAGACCGGCAAGCTCAAGCTGCTGGCCGTCACCACCAAGGACCGCATCGCGCTGGCGCCGGAAGTGCCCACCATGCAGGAGGCCGGCGTGGCGGGCTTCCAGATGGCGTCCTGGCAGGCCGTGTACGCGCCCAAGGGCACGCCCAAGCCCATCCTGGACAGGCTGGCGCGGGAAATCGCGCTGATCCTGAAGGAGCCCGACGTGCAGGAGAAGCTGGGCAAGACGATGGGGATGGAACTGGTGGGCAGCACGCCCGAGCAGCTGCGCGACCTGATGGCGACCGAGATTCCGCGTTGGGCGGAAGTGGTGAAGCGCTCGGGCGCGACGGTGGAATAGCCCGTGGGCGAGGCGGGCGAGTCAGCCTCGCCGCCCGCCGGCCCAACGGTTTCGAGGGCCCGGGCCTCAGTTGATCTTGATGCCGCGCTCTTTCACCAGCGTCTTCCATTGCGCGGTTTCGCGGCCCAGGTGGTCGCGCAGTTCCTCGGGCGAGCCGCCGATGGATTCGGCGCCGATCGAGTCCAGCGTGGCGCGCACCTTCGGGTCGGCCAGGGCCTGGCGCATGGCGGCGTTCAGCTTCGTCACGACTTCCGGCGGCGTGCCGGCCGGCGCGAAGGCGGCGAACCAGGGCATCAGCTCGTAGCCGGGCAGGCCGCTTTCGGCGATGGTGGGCACGTCGGGCAGCGCGGCGGAACGCTTGCGGGTGGTGACGCCCAGCGCGCGCAGCTTGCCGGCCTCGATGTGCGGCTTGGCCGAGGTGATGCTGTCGAACATGTAGTCCACCTGTCCGCCGAGCAGGTCGGCGATGGCCGGGCCGCTGCCCTTGTAGGGCACGTGCAGCATTTCCACGTTGGCCATGGAGAGGAACAGTTCGCCCGCGAGGTGGATCGAGGTGCCCACGCCCGCCGAGGCATAGGTGTAGTGGTTGGGCTGCGCCTTGGCCTTGGCGATCACGTCCTGCACGCTGTTGGCGCCGGTGCGGGCGGGATTGGTGACCAGCACGTTGGGCACGACCGCCAGCAGCGAGATGGGCGCGAAATCCTTGATCGGATCGTAGTTCAGGTCCGCGTACAGCGCGGGATTGACCGCCATGCCGTTGGCGACGATCAGGATGGTGTAGCCGTCGGGCTTGGCGCGCGCCACGCTGGCCGCGCCGATGTTGCCGCCCGCGCCCGCGCGGTTCTCGACGATGAAGGACGTGTTGAGCTGTTTGCCCATCGATTCGCCCAGGGTCCGGGCGATGCTGTCCATGGCGCCGCCGGGCGGGAAGGGCACGATCCACTTGACCGGCCGTTCGGGATAGCCGTCGGCGCGGGCGGCTGTGGCGCCGCCCAGCATGGCCAGGCCGGCGCAGGCCAGGACGAGGGTATTGAGTGCGTGACGCAAGCGCATGATTGTCTCCGTAGTGCTTGAATTATTGTGGCGCGGCGCCCGCGGGCGCTCGCGTTGCTGCCTAGGCTCAGCGGTCCCGGCGGTAGAAGGACAGCTTGTCCTCGTCCAGCGCGAGTCCCAGGCCCGGGCCGTCGGGCAGTTCCATTTCGAAATCTGAATAGCGCGGCGGGTTGGCGACGATGTCGTCCTTCAGCAGCAGCGGGCCGAACAGTTCGGTGCCCCAGGACAGGCGGGGCAGGCAGGCGAAGCCGTGGGCCGACGCGATGGAGCCCACCGAGCCTTCCAGCATGGTGCCGCCGTAGAGCGAGAGGCCGGCCGCGTCGCCCACGGCGGCGGTGCGCAGCATTTCGTGGATGCCGCCCGACTTGGAAATTTTCAGCGCCAGCACGTCGGCCGCGCCCTGGCGCGCGATGTCGAGCGCGTCCTCGGGGCCGTTCAGGGCTTCGTCGGCCATGATGGGCACCACGAAACGGGCGGCCAGGCGCGCCATGCCGGCCAGGTTGGCGCGGGGGATGGGTTGTTCGATCAGGTCCACGCCGGCCGCTTCCAGCCGGGCGATGGCGCCCGCGGCGTCGGCTTCGTTCCAGGCCTGGTTCACGTCCACGGTGACGCGGGCGCGGTCGCCCAGCGCCTGCTTGATGCGCGAGACGTGGGCCACGTCCTCCGACACCGGGCGGCGGCCCACCTTCAGCTTGAACGTGTTGTGGCGGCGGCTTTGCAGCAGCGATTCGGCTTCCTCGATGTCGCGGGCGGTGTCGCCGCTGGCCAGCGTCCACAGCACCGGCAGGCGCGTGCGCACCGCGCCGCCCAGCAGGGTCGACACGGACACGCCCAGGCGCTTGCCCCGGGCGTCCAGCAGCGCGCTCTCCAGCGCCGACTTCGCGTAGCGGTTGCCGCGGGCCACGGATTCCAGCCGGCGCATGGCCGCGTGCAGGTTGGTCGCGTCCAGGCCGGCCAGGGCCGGCGCCAGGTAGGTATCGATGGCCAGCTTGATGCCTTCCGGGCTTTCCTCGCCATAGGCCAGGCCGCCGATGGTGGTGGCCTCGCCGATGCCTTCGATGCCGTCGCTGCAGCGCAGGCGCACGATCACCAGCGTCTGGCGCTGCATGACCGCCATGGCGAGCTGGTGGGCGCGGATCGTCGGCAGGTCGACCAGGATGGCTTCGACCGAGAGAATGCTTGCCTGATTCATACTTTTATAGCTAGGGATCTAGGAATGCCCGCAGTATGGCTTGCATTTTCATCCTAAGTCCAAGACTATATGGGTTTCAATTGATACCTTTTTGGTCCGAATAAGCCATGCATCTCAGGCATCTGCGCTATTTCCAGGCCGTGGCCGAGGAGGGCAGCTTCACGCGCGCGGCCGCCCGGCTGCACATGGCCCAGCCGCCGCTCAGCCGCCAGATCCGCCAGTTCGAGGAAGAACTGGGCGTGCAGTTGTTCGAGCGCACCACCCGGGCCCTGCGCCTGACGGACGCCGGGCGCTTCCTGCTGGAGCAGTCGCGCCTGCTCACGGCGCGCCTGGAGGAAGTGGTGGAGGGCACGCGCAGGCTGGGGCAGACGCAGCGGCGCTGGTTCGGCATCGGCTTCGTGCCTTCCACGCTATACGGTTTCGTGCCCGAACTGATCCGCCAATTGCGCGGGGCGGATCCGCGGGTCGAAGTGGGCCTGGCGGAAATGACCACCTTGCCGCAGCTCGAAGCCCTGAAGGCGGGCCGCATCGACCTCGGCATCGGCCGCATCCTGCTGGACGATCCGGCCATCGAGCGGCGAGTGCTGATGACGGAGCCCCTGATGGCGGCGGTGCCCCTGCGCCATCCGCTCGCCGGCCTGCCGCGGGTATCGGTCGAGCGCCTGGCGCAGGAGCCCTTCGTGCTGTATCCGGCGCGGCCGCGCCCGAACTTCGCGGACCACGTCCTGGGGCTGTTCCGCGCGGCGGGTCATGCCTTGCAGGTGGTGCAGGAGGCCAACGAGTTGCAGACCGCCATCGGGCTGGTGGCCGCCGGCCTGGGCGTGAGCGTGGTGCCGGCCTCGGTGCAGCGGCTGCAGCGCCAGGACGTGGCGCACGTGCCCATCGACGCCGACACTTTCGTGTCGCCGGTGATCGTCAGCTACCGCAAGGACGACGCGTCCCCGTTCCTGCAGCGGGCGCTGTCGCTGGCCGCCGAACTGGCCGGCTGACGGCCCCGGGCGCGCGGCCCGCGCGCTTGCCGTTCCGCATGAGACGCCGCACAATAACGCGCGTTCCCGGCCCCTCTCGCGCCAGGGCGCGGACCCTCCCATGACCGACTCCACCTGTCTGTTCAACCGCCATCGCGCTCGCCTGCACGCGATCGCCTACCGCATGCTGGGCGCGGTCGCGGATGCCGAGGACGTGGTGCAGGACACCTGGCTGCGCTGGCACGACGCCGACCCGTCGCGGCTGGACAACCCCGAAGCCTGGCTGGTGACCGTCGCCACGCGCCTGTCCATCGACCGCCTGCGCGCGGCCAAGGCGCAGCGCGAGCGCTACGTGGGCATCTGGCTGCCCGAGCCGGTGCTGATGCCCGGTCCGGCCACGCCGGAGGAAATCCATGAATTCGCCGACGACGTGTCGGTGGCCTTCCTCTTCATGCTGGAACGGCTGACGCCCGACGCGCGGGCGGCGTTCCTGATGCGCGAAGTCTTCGACGAGGACTACGAGGACGTGGCGCGCATACTCGGAAAGACCGAGGCGGCCTGCCGCCAGCTGGTGCGGCGCGCCAAGCAGCAGTTGCAGCAAGGGGCGCCGCGCCAGGCCGTGCCGCCCGAAACGCATCAGCGCCTCATGGAAGGCTTCGCCGACGCGATGCGGCGCGGCGACTTCCACGGCTTGCACGCCTTGCTCGACGACGCGGCCGAACTGATCGGCGACGGCGGCGGCAAGGTGCCCAGCTTCTCCAGCCTGGTGGGCGGCAAGCGGCTGGCGCAGCTGTTCTACGCGGGCAAGCGGCGCTACGGCGACGCGCTGCGGGTGGAACTGGCGCAGGTGAACGGGCAATGGACGCTGCTGCGCTATATCGGCGGCGAGCTGGAATCGGTGCAATCGTACGAGACCGACGGCGAGCGCATCGTGCGCGTGCTGGTGCAGCGCAACCCCGACAAGCTGGCCCGGATCGCCGCGGCCGCCGCGCGGCGCTGAGCCGCGCCCTCGCGCGCATTGGTGCCGCGCGGGCAACATGATGGTCCCGCCCGGGGATCTACCGGGGCGCGGCCCGGCTTTCTACCATGGGCCTGTTTCCACTCCCCATCGAGGAAAAGGCCATGTTGAAGATCTTCGCCCGCGGATTGCCCCGCGTTGCCGCCGGCTTGCTGGCCGCCCCGTTCGCCTTTGCCGCGCCGCCGCATCCCGCGGCCCACGCCGGCAAGGCCGCCGATCCCATCGTTACCGAATTGATGACCCGCGACCTGGCCGACGCGCCGGGCAAGGACGTGCTGATGATTACGGTGGACTATCCGCCGGGCGCGGCCGATCCGGTGCACCGGCACGACGCCGACAGCTTCATCTACGTCCTGCAGGGCAGCATCGTCATGCAGCTGAAGGGCGGCAAGGAAGTGACGCTGCACCCCGGGCAGACGTTCTACGAGGGGCCGGACGACGTCCATACCGTGGGGCGCAACGCCAGCCAGACCGAACCCGCCCGCTTCCTGGTGCTGCTGATCAAGAAGCGGGGCGCTCCCGCGGTGCTGCCGGCGGAATGAAGCGGGGACGTTCAGAAAGCCCTGGCGGGTGTCAGGCAGCGCGGACACTTCAAAAAAAACCGGGCCGGCGTCACAAAACGGATGGCTGGCGCGTCTTAGGAGCATGGACACCCAAAACGCCGCTTCCGGCGCCTCCGCGCCCGCCTTCGATCCCCATTCCGTGCCGGGCGGCCCGCCCGGCACGGGCGCCGATTCGCTGGCGGACAGCTTCGCCACCAGCTATGCCGGCGTCGTGGCCTTCATCGCCGTCGCGGCGGAGGGCAATTTCGCCAAGGCGGGCGACCGCCTGGGCATCGGCCGCTCGGCCGTCAGCCGCAGCGTGCAGAAACTCGAAGACCAACTGGGTGTCCGGCTCTTCGTGCGCACGACGCGCAGCACCTCGCTGACCCGCGAAGGCGAACGGTTCTACGAGAACTGCTTCCCGGGCGTGGAGCGCATCGTGCAGGCGCTGGACGACATGCGCGAGCTGCGCCAGGGGCCGCCTTCCGGCCAACTGCGGGTGTGCTCGACGGTGGGCTTCGGGCGCAAGATCGTCGCGCCCCTGCTCAAGGGGTTCCGGGACGCCTATCCCGGCATCTCGGTGGACCTCGTGCTGGACGACGCGCCCACCGATTTCACCAAGGACCGCATCGACGTGTCGTTCCGCAATGGCCGGATGGAAGACAGCCAGGTGATCGCCAAGCAGCTGATCCCCATGCAGATGCTGCTGTGCGCCTCGCCCGCCTATGCGGCGGCCCATCCGCTGCCGCGCGGGATCGACGATCTGGCCGGGCATCGCTGCGTGAATTTCCGGCTGGCGTCGGGGCGCGTCTACGAATGGGAGTTCAAGGTGGAAGGCCGGATGCGCAAGTTCGCGCCGCCGGCCATGCTGGCCTTCAACGATGCCGACCTGGTGTTGCAAGCCGTGCTGGACGGCGAGGGCATCGCGCAGATGGCCGGGTACCAGATCAGCGACCACCTGCGGGCGGGCACGCTGCTGGCCTGCCTGCCGCAGTATTCGCCCGATGACCGAGGCCATTACCTGTGCTATCTCAGCCGCGAGCATCTGCCGGGCCGCATCCGGGTCTTCATTGACTACATGACGGCGCGCATCCGCGCGCTGGACCTGCAAAGCCTGGAGAGCCAGCTGCTGAAGAACCGCCCGGCGCCATGAGCGCGGGCCGCGCTTTTATTCGGTGAGCACGACCACGCTGTGTATGCCCTGCCGCGCCATCTTGGAGTAGGGGCACAGCCTCTCGGTATTGCGCACCAGTTCCTCGGCCACGGCCCGCTCCAGGCCGGGCAGGCGGATCGTGATGCGCGCGGCCAGGGCGTACAGCCCGTCCACGGGATCGCGGCCGAAGGTCACGGCCGCCTGGACCGCGGCCTCGGGTATCGCCAGGCCGGCGCGGGCGGCGAGCAGGCTGAGCGCGCCGTGGAAACAGGCGGCATAGCCGGCCGCGAACAACTGCTCGGGGTTGCTGCCGCCGCCGGGCCCGCCCAGCTCGGCCGGAAGCCGCAGATCCACTTGCAGCGCGCCGTCGTCCGAGCGCGCGATGCCGGAAGCGCGACCGTGGGCGGCCTCGCCGCCCCGCACGGTCACGCTGGCGGTATAGAGCGGCTGGAATTCGTCCCCGCGGTACTTCTCCAGCAGGGTCAGGGGAGGGGCTTGCGGTTTGCTCATGAGCGTCCCGTCGGGCTCGCAATCGGAGGGGAGGAACGGCGGCCGAGGCCGCCGCGCGCGCCCGGCCGCCGTCACTTTCCCGGATTCGAGCGGCCGAACCAGGTCTCGAAGCCGATCTCGCCCAGGCGCGGACCGGGGCCGGGCACCAGGGTGTCGTCCTCCAGGAGGGCGCCGAAATAGCGCGCCTGTCCGTCCGCCACGACCTTGCGCGCGTCGCCGGTCTTCAGCAGATAACGTTGCACCAGCGCCGCCAGCCGCACGCGCTCCGGACCGGCGATCTCGACGGTGCCGTTGACCGGCGCGGCCAGCGCGGCGTCGGCCACGGCCAGGGCCACGTCGTCCGAGGCGATGGGTTGCACGTAGGCGGGCGACAGGCGCACCTCGTCGCCCACCGCGCCGGACTGGACGATGCCGCCCAGGAACTCGAAGAACTGCGTGCTGTGGACGATGGTGTAGGGGATGCCGGCCGCCTCGATCAGCTTCTCCTGCGCGATCTTGCCGCGGAAATAGCCGCTTTCGGCCAGGCGATGGGTGCCCACCACCGACAGCGCCACGTGATGGCGCACGCCGGCCGCCGCCTCGGCCGCCAGCAGGTTGCGCCCGGAGGCCTCGAAGAATTCGAGCACGGCGCGGTCCTCGAAGGAAGGCGAGTTCGCGACGTCCACCACGACCTCGACCCCGGCCAGCGCGTCGACCAGGCCCGCGCCGGTGACGGTGTCCACGCCCGTGGCCGGCGAGGCGGCGATCGCCTCATGGCCGCGCTGCGCAAGGATCTTGACGAGTTTGGAACCGATCAGGCCGGTTCCGCCGATGACGAGGATTTTCATGGCGCTCTCCTTAGTCCAGTTTCGCTTTGTCCAGGCCGTAGGCCTTGTCCGCCGAACCGGGCACCGTGCGAAAGCCCACGTTGAGGCGGTTCCAGCCGTTGATGGCCATGATGGCGAAGCTTAGGTCCGAAATTTCCTTCTCCGAGAATTCCGAGCGCACGCGCTCGTAGATCTCGTCGGGCACGCCTTCAGCCGGGAGATGGGTCAGCACCTCCGTCCACGCCAGCGCGGCGCGCTCGCGCGGCGAGAACAGCGTGGATTCGCGCCAGATGGCGATGTGGTGCAGGCGCAGCTCGCGCTCGCCGTGGATCTTGGCCTGCTTGACGTGCATGTCCAGGCAGAAGCCGCAGCCGTTCATCTGGGAGGCGCGGATCTCGACGAGATGCAGGATGGGCGACTCGATGGCGCCGGACTGCAGCTGCATGCCGAATTCGACGTACTTCTTGAACAGGTCAGGCGATTGGGCGTAGGCGTTGACGCGTTGGCTCATGGTGATTCCCTCGATAGGTTGGCGCCGCCCGCGGCGCGGGCCGGACAGTGCGTTGCGGGGGGTTCAGGCAACGGACAAATCGTAGGCGTCGGGGAATGCCGGCGGTAGACGCGGCGAGGGGACCACCATGTTGCCCGCGCGGCACCAATCGGCCGCGCGAGGGGTTGCGGCCGGGCCTATTTGTCCAGCCAGGGAGCGTCCTTCCACAGCTGCCGGAATTCCGCCTCTCCGGCGGCCAGCTCGGTGGCGTAGCCGGCGGGCGGCAGGTAGCGCAGGGGCGCGTACATGTCGCCGGCCTTGGCCTGGAACGCGGGGTCGTCCACGGTGCGCTTGACGGCATCGACCAGCTTGGCGCGCACGTCCTCGGGCAGGCCCTTGGGCGCGGCCAGGCCGCGCAGCGATGCCAGCTCGAAGTCGTAGCCTTGCTCCTTGAAGGTCGGCACGTCGGGCAGCGCGGCGGAGCGCGTCTTCCCCATCTGGCCGAGGAAGCGCAGCGGCGTGCCGCCCTTCTGGTATTGCAGGGCCTCGCCCACGTTGATGGCGCCGATCGCGATCTCGCCGCCGGCCAGCGCGCCGCGCACCTCGCCCGCGCCCTTGTAGGGGATATGGCTGAGCGTGGTGCCTGAAGCGCGTTCGAAGCGCAGCATGGCCAGGTGGTCGTCCGAACCCGTTCCGGTCGTGCCGACGGTGGCGCGGCCGGGGTTCTGCTTGGCGTAGGCCGACAGGTCCGCCAAGGTCTTCATCGGATTGTCGTTCAGGACGGTGAAGGCGCCGGGGTCGTCGATCAGGTTGCCCAGCAGGTCGTAGCTCTGCCAGGTGAAGCCGGACTTGCGCTCGATCGGAATGGTGAGCAGGTTGGGCGTGTTGATGAAGCCGATGGTGTAGCCGTCCGGCTGCGCGCGGGCCAGCTCGGTGAACCCGATGGCGCCGCCCGCGCCCGGACGGTTCAGCACCACGATGCGCGCGTCTGCGCCCAGGTACTTCTGGAGGAAGGGGGCCATCATGCGGGCCACCAGGTCGGTGCCGCCGCCCGGGCCGTAGGAAACGATCAGGTTGATGGGGCGCTCCGGGTAGCCGGCGGCCTGGGCGGCTCCGCCGTAGAGGGCGGCGCCGGCCAGCAAGGCGGCCAGTGCGCGCAGGGTGTGGCGCTTGTTGCGGTGTTGCATGGTTGTCTCCTCTCTGGATGGGATCGGCGGCTGTCTGCCGCGCTGTTATGTCAGGTCTGCGATACGCCGCGAGGCAATGGGCCAGACCTCGGGGTTGACCAGCTGCGGCGGCCGTTCGCCGCGCAGCATGGCCGCGAGCTGCATCGCGGACGAGCGGGCGACGTTGCGCCGCGCCTCGTGCGTGACGCCTGCCGTATGGAAGGTGGCGACCACGTTGGCCAGGCCCAGCAGCGGCGCGTCGCGCGCGGGCGGCTCCCGTTGCCACACGTCCAGGCCCGCTCCCCGCAGGTGGCCGGCGCGCAGCGCGTCGTACAGCGCGGCTTCGTCGTGGATGCCGCCGCGCGCAGTCGAGATGAACACTGCGCCGGACTTCATGGCGGCGAAGGCGCGCGCGTCGAACAGGCCGCGCGTCGAGGCGTCGAGCGGGCAGTGCAGGGACACGCAATCCGACTCGGCCAGGAGACGGTCGAGGCCGACGGGCTCGGCGCCGCGAGCGCGGATGGTCTCGGCATCCAGCAGCGGATCATGCGCCAGCACGCGCAGGCCGAAGCCTTGCGCGATGCGCGCGACGCGCGTGCCGATCTGCCCCAGGCCCACCAGGCCGATGACCGCGCCGTGGATCTCATGGCCCATCAGGTCTTCGCGGCTGAAGCCGGTATCGTGGCGCAGCCGCAAGTGCGATTCGACCACGCGGCGCTGCACGGCGAGCAGCAGCGCGTAGGTGTGCTCCGCCACCGAGGCGGCATTGCCGCCGGCCTGGTTCACCACCGCGATCCCGGCGGCGGTGCAGGCCGCCACGTCCACGGTGTCGTAACCGGCGCCGCCGGAAGAGACGCAGACGAGTTCGGGGCATTGCCGGATCAGGTCGGCGGTGACGAACCACTGCCGGGGCAGTTCATCCTTGGCGGCCGACACGTGATAGGCATGCGCGGTCCGCAGGCCGGCCAGCGTGCGGGCGTCGTCGCCCCTGGCGGGCAGCACCGACAATGAAATGCCCGGCGTCTCGCCGATGATCCGATCGAACACGGGATTGAGCCAGAGGTCCAGCCGGCACAGCCTGGATGCGCCTGGGCGCGCGGGGGCGCTCACAGCACGCCCCGGGCCTGAAGGGCGGCGTCCACCCAGGCGCGGTCCAGTTGCCCGCGTTCGATTTCCTGGAGGATCCTGGCCTCGGACTCGGCGATGGCGCGCACGCGCGCGGCGATCGCCGGCGCCTCTTGCGGGCGGATCGCCAGCAGGCCGTCGGCGTCGCCGACCAGCAGGTCGCCGGGCAGCACGACCATGCCGTCCACCGTGATGGGCACGTTGATGGCGCCCGGCCCGTCCTTGTAGGGGCCGCGGTGCGCCACGCCCCGCGCATAGACGGGGAAGTCGCCCGCCGCCAGCGTTTCGCTGTCGCGGATGGCGCCGTCGATGACAAAGCCGGCCAGGCCGCGTTTGGCCGCCCAGCCGACCATGATCTCGCCGATGATGGCGTTGCTCATGTCGCCGCCCGCGTCCACGACGATCACGTCGCCGGGGGCCGCGGCATCGATGGCTTTGTGCACCATCAGATTGTCGCCGGGCCGAGTGCGCACGGTGTAGGCGCGGCCCAGGATGCGGCGGGAGCGGTGCATGGGGCGCAGCGCCGACGTGCCGGTGCCCCGGCTCATCGCGTCGCTGATGTTGGCCACGGCGAGGTCGCGGTAGGCGAGCAGGGTGCCGTGATCGGGGCCGGCGGGGCAGTCTTGCAGGGTGAATCCGAAATCCGGCATGGCGCCTAGTCTCCAGGGTTGCGTTGGGGGCGACTCTACGCGCCGCAAAACAGGAGATAAAGCGAATAATTTTCTATTCGATGAAACGCTTTTTGGAAACTGATGCCGGCGTGGTGGAAACGGGCCTCAGAGCAGGCAGGTCGGGGCGTGGAAGTCGAGCGAGGCTTGCGCCAGCTCGCGCAGGTCGTCCAGCATCGGGCGCGTGTCGTCGCGCCGCCATTGGAAGGTGTAGGGCAGCGGACGCAATGGCGCGAAGCGCGGCAACGCCTGCACGTCGCCGCGCCCGACCAAAATGCGGGCCCAGGCCGAAGGCAGGAAGCCCAGCCCCAACCCTTGCCTGAGCATTCCGGCGATGGCGCCCCAGCTGTTGCAGCACTGGTTGCGGCCGGGGGACACGCCTTGCTCCGTCAGCCAATCGTCGAGCACCCGGATGGCGCCCGAACTCTGGGGCAGGGTGATGAGCGTGAGGCCGGGCAGGTCCGCGGGCGTGAGCGTGGCCGGGTCCGGCACGGCGCGCGCGGAAGCCACCCATTCGAATTCGGCGCTCCCGATCAGACAGGACGCGATGGAGGCGCGCGACGAGGGGCCCGCGATCACCGCGAAGTCCAGCTCGCCTTCCTCCAGCCCGCGTTCGACGAGTTCCCCCACGCCGACGAATGGTTCGACCAGCAGTTCGGGATGCGCCTGCTGGATGGATTCGATCAACCGCGGCATCCAGGTCAGCGAGGTGAGCTCGCCGGCGCCGAAACGGCACCGGCCGGCATAGGCGAGGTTATTGCTCGCCTGCTGCATGAATTGATCGGCGTTGCGCAGCAGGTCCTTCGCGTGCGGCACGAGTTGTTCTCCCAGCGCAGTCAGGCTGGCGCTGCGCGCGCTGCGGCTGAACAGATCGGCGCCGATGGAGGCTTCCAGTTCGGCGATGCGCTTCGATAGCGAAGACACGGAGATGTTCAGCCGGTTGGCGGCGATCGCAAAGTTCTTGCAGGTGGCCGCCCAGTAGAAGGCTTCGAGTTGCTTGAGTGTCATGCGGGCATCGGCGCTGGGGTTGGGAAGGGCGAACAAAAGTGTAATAAGCGTTGTCGATAAAGTCACTTTATTCAAAGAGCCCGCGCGCCTATAGTCCTTCGCCATTGCCGATCACGATAGCGCCGCGGCCCCGGCCGGGCCGACGGTCGCGGAGCCCAGCGATATGCCCGATTCCTTGCGTCACATCCTCAACCTGCATGATTTCGAACGCGCCGCGCGCAAGCGCTTGCCGAAACCGCTCTACGCCTACGTTTCGGGCGCGGTGGAGGACGGTCTGTCGGAGCGCGCCAATCGCCAGGCCTTCGACCAATACGGCTTCAGGCCGCGGGTGCTGGTGGACGTTTCGCCGCGCAGCACGCGGACCTCGGTGCTGGGCGCGGACTACGCCGCGCCCGTCGGCGTGGCGCCCATGGGCATCTCGGCCATGTCGAGTTATCGGGGCGATATCGTGCTGGCGCGCGCGGCCGCGGCGGCCGGCGTGCCCTGCATCATGAGCGGATCGTCGCTGATCCGGCTGGAGGAAGTGATGCAGGCCGCGCCCGGCACCTGGTTCCAGGCGTACCTGCCGGGCGACGAGGCGCAGATCGACGCGCTCATCGATCGCGTGGCCGCGGCGGGGGTCACGACCTTGGTGCTGACCGTGGACACGCCGGTCGCCGCCAATCGCGAGAACAATGTGCGGGCGGGCTTTTCCACGCCCTTGCGCCCCAGCGCCGCGTTGGCCTGGCAGGGCCTGACGCATCCGCGCTGGCTGTTCGGCACGTTCCTGCGCACGCTGTGGCGCCACGGAATGCCGCATTTCGAGAACAACTATGCAAGCCGCGGCGCGCCGATACTGTCGGCGAACGTGCTGCGAGATTTCTCGGACCGGGGCCATCTCGGCTGGCGACACGCGGCAGCCATACGGCGACGCTGGAAGGGGCGCATGGTGATCAAGGGCGTCCTGCATCCCGACGATGCGCGCCAGGCGCGCGAGCAGGGCATGGACGGCGTCATCGTGTCGAACCATGGCGGCAGGCAGCTGGACGGCAGCATTCCGCCCTTGCATGCCTTGCCCGCGGTCGTCGACGCCGCGCGCGGCATCGACGTGATGCTCGACAGCGGCGTGCGGCGCGGCTCCGATGTGCTCAAGGCCATGGCGCTGGGCGCCCGCTGCGTCTTCGTCGGCCGCCCGTTCAACTACGCGGCGGCGGTGGCGGGGCAGCGCGGAGTGGACCATGCCATTGCGCTGATCGTGGAGGAGGTCCGGCGCAACATGGGCCTGTTGGGGGTGGTGGATCTTGCCGCGCTCGATGCGGATTGCCTGCTGCGCATGACCGGGGCCGGCGCGCCGGCGGGCTGATGCGGCGCGGACCGCGCGCGCGCGGCGTGGCGTTGCAACGCAGGCATTTTCACATTGCGTATCGGTATTTGTTGGGCCTGTTGCGCGCCCCTATCCTGTTTTCACCGACATCGATAGGGGCAGCAAATGACGACACTGGAAAGCACGCGGCTGGAAGTCCGGCCGCTTTCGGTCTTCACCGGCGCGGAGATCCACGGCGTGGATCTGCGGCAGCCGCTGGCGCAGCACGAGGTGGAGCAGATCAAGGAGGCGCTGCAACGCTGGAAGGTGGTGTTCTTCCGCGACCAGCACATCGACCACGCGCAGCACCTGGCGTTCGCGCGGCATTTCGGGCGACCGACCTCGGCCCATCCGTATGACGCCAATCCGCCCGAGGGCTATCCGCAGATCCGCACGATCTCCTCGAAGTCCACCGTCGGCCGGCGCGGCGAGCGCTGGCACACCGACGTCACCGGCGTGGTCAATCCGCCGGCGGGCTCGATCCTGCGCGCCGGCGCGCAGGTGCCCGAGTATGGCGGCGACACCGTGTTCACCAACCTCGCGGCGGCCTACCAGAACCTGTCGCCCGCGGTGAAGGCGCTGGCCGACGGACTGTGGGCGCGGCACCAGTTCGGCGGCTACAACGGCGACCTGGACAACCAGACGCTGTACGCGCAGCGGGTGCAGGCCAGCCCGCTGGTGTCCGAGCATCCGGTGGTGCGGGTGCTGCCGGAGACGGGCGAGCGCGTGCTGTTCGTGAACCCCGGCTTCACGCGCAGGATCAAGGACGTGAGCGAGGAGGAAAGCCGCCACCTGCTGAACCTGTTCTTCGAGGAGATCACGCGTCCCGAGTACACGGCGCGCTTTCGCTGGCAACCGGGCAGCATCGCGTTCTGGGACAACCGCGCCACGGCGCACCAGGGGCCGGGCGACTTCGCCTACCTGGACGTCGAGCGGGTGCTGTACCGCATCACGCTGGAAGGCGAGGTGCCGGAGGGCGTGGACGGGCGGCGGTCCAATGCGGTGCTGGGCAAGCCGTTCAGCGCCTTCGGCGTGGATACGGGAGCCGCGGCATGAACCTCAAGCGCAAATCCGTGGTCCGCGGGGGCCTGGGGCTCGTGGCCGGCGTGATCCTGGGCGCGGGGCTGCTGAGCAATTTCGCGGGGTCGGCGCCGGTGCCCGGCGAGGACGCCAACCGCTATCCGAACCGGCCGGTCAAGATCGTGGTGCCGGTATCGGCCGGCGGCAGCGCCGACAAGCTGGCGCGCACCGTGGCGCAGAAGCTCGGCGAGAAGTGGAACCAGAGCGTGGTGGTCGAAAACCAGCCGGGCGCCAGCAGCGCCATCGGCAACGCCGCGGTGGCCCATGCGCGCGGCGACGGCTATACCTTGCTGCTCGGCGGCGACGCGCTGTCGCTCAATGCCTTGCAGCCGGGCAAGCTGTCCTACGATCCCCTGCGCGATCTGCGCGGCGTGACCAAGGCGGTCGTCAATCCGCAGTTGCTGGTGGTGCGCCCGGGCCTGGGCGTGCGGACCTTCCAGGAGTTCGTGGAACTGGTGCGGCGCCGGCCGGGCGAGATCTCGATGGCCTTGCCGGGCGGCACGGGCAGCCTGCAGCATCTGGCGGTGGAGCTGCTGAACGAACGCATCGGCGCCAAGACCAACCAGATCCCATACCCCGGCGGCGGGCCGGCCACGCTGGACGTGCTGGGCGGCCACGTGGACGCCATGCTCATCACGCTGGCCGCGGCCACGGAGAACGTGCGCAGCGGCAAGCTGGTGGCGCTTGCCGTCACCACGCCATACCGCTCCAAGGCGCTGCCGGACGTGCCCACAATCCAGGAGTCGGGATTGGCGGACTACGCGGTGGAAAGCTGGCAGGGATTCTCCGTGCCGGCCTCCACGCCGCGCGCGGTGGTGGACCGCATCCACCGCGACGTGGTGGCCGTGCTGCGCGAACCGGAGACGTCCGCGCTACTGGAGAACCTGGGCTTCACCATCGCCGCCAGTTCGCCGGAGGCGGTGGACCAGACGGTGCGCGACGACATCGCGGCGTATCGCCGCGTGATCGTGTCGGCGGACGTGAAACTGAAGTAGCCGCGGGGCGAGGGCGGCATCGAAGGGCGCGGCGCTTGCCGCGCCCTTCGTCGTTCGCGGCTAGGGAAGACGTGGCGGCGGCAGCCTCATATTGATATCTGAAACGCTTCTTTGCCTTGCGGTCTTGCGGCAAGCAGCATGGAGGTCCGTTCATTGCACACGACACAATCTCATGGCTATCCGCAAGTCACCGGGCGCGGCCCGGATCGCAATCTCCCTGGCGCTGGCCGCCGCCGCCGGCGCGGCCCACGCCGACGCGACCCTGGACAAGGTCAAGGAACGCGGCACGATCACCATCGGCGTGCTGGCCAACGGCGGCGTATTCGGTTCGCTGGATCCGGCCACGCAGCAGCTGGTGGGCTGGAACCCCGAGCTGGCGCGCGAACTGGCCAAGGGCCTGGGGGTGAAGGCGGAACTGGTGCAGGTCCAGACCGCCACGCGCACGCAGTTCCTCATTTCGGGCAAGGTGGACCTGCTGATCGCGTCCATGGAACTGAACCCGGAACGCGCCGAGATCCTGGGCTACGCGCCCACGCCGTTCTTCCGAGTCGGCGGCGCCGCGGCCACGCTGAAGAACAGCGGCATCGCCAAGTGGGAGGACCTGCGCGGCAAGCCGGTGTGCGTCTCGCAGGGCAGTAGTTTCGCGCGCCCCTTGTCGGCCGACTACGGCGCGCAGGTCAAGGGCTACAAGAGTTCGTCGGACTCGCTGCTGGCCCTGCGCGGCGGCCAGTGCGTGGCGGCCGTGCACGACTCCACGCTGATCCATCCCTTGCTGCGCAACAACCCGGAATGGGCGGATTACCACGCGCCCATCGCCACCGAAGTGCTGCCGGCCAATTCCGTCGTCTGGACCCGCAAGGGCGAGGCCGACACCATTGCGGCCGTGGACAAGGTGGTGCAGGACTGGCACCGCAGCGGCTGGCTGATCGCCACCGAAAAGCGCCTGGGCATCGAGCCGCCGCAGCCGCTGCTCGAAGCGTTGCACGCCAAGTACAAGCAGGGCAGCTGAGCGCGCCCGGGACCCCGACGGAAGAACGCAGATGAAGCAATCACGCATCAAGCCGGCCCTCGCGCTGGCGCTGGCCGCGGCGACGGCCCTGGCGGCTGGCGCCGCGCACGCGGACGCCACGCTGGACCGGATCAAGCAGCGCGGCCGGATCGCCATCGGGATCGATGGCGCGAGCCCGCCTTTCGGGCTGCTGGATCCGGCCACCGGCAAGGTGGGCGGCTTCCAGACCGAACTGGGCGCGGACCTCGCCCGGCGATTGGGCGTGTCGCTGGAGACCGTGCCGGTCACCGCCGCGACGCGCGTGCAGTTCCTGCAGGCGGGCAAGGTCGACCTGCTGATCGCGAACATCCAATGGACGCAGGAACGCAGCGAGATCCTCAGCTACGCGCCCACGCCCTACAACCTGGTGGGCGGCGCGGCCATGGTGTCCAAACAGAGCGGCATCAAGCGCTGGGAGGACCTGAAGGGCAAGGTGGCCTGCGTGTCCCAGGGCAGCAACTTCGCCAAGCCGCTGCAGGAGACCTACGGCGCGGTGGTCAAGGGCCTGCGCAACATCCCCGAGTCGCTGCTGGCGCTGAAAGGAGGCAGCTGCGACGCGTCGGTGCATATCCAGCCGGCGTTGTACGAAACGCTGCACGGACCCAACGGCGGGCAGTGGAGCGGCTTCGAGCTGGCCACGGCCGACCAGCTGATCCCGTCGCCCACCGTCATCTGGACGCGGCGCGGGGAAGCCGAGACGCGCGCCTTCGTGGACGGCGCGATCCGCGACTGGCTCAAGACCGGGCTGCTGCTGCGGGAAGCGGAACGCTTCGGCGTGCCGGCCGATTACCTGAGGCAGGCGAGCGCGGCGGCGCGGGAAGGCCGCTACGAAAGCGCGCCGCCCGAGGCCGCCGCCCGCCCATGACCGACGGCGGCGCCACCCGGCCCGCCGTGCCCGCAACCGACGAATCCGCAAGGCTCACCATGACTGCATCCCTGTTTCCCGGCGTCCTATCGCGCCGGGCCCGCGGCGCCGAACTGTCGCCCATCGCCGCCGCCGGCGCGCGCGCGGCGCGGCTGGCGGCCGAAGGCCGCTCCATCGTGACGCTGACTTCGGGCGAACCCGATTTCGATACCCCGTCGTCCATCAAGGACGCCGCCGGCGTGGCGCTGGAACGGGGCCAGACTAAGTACACGCCCACCGCGGGCACAGCGGCGCTGCGCCGCGCCGTGGCGCAGGGCTATGGCCGGCGCCATGGCCTGGACGCGGATGCGTCCAACGTCATCGTGTCCAACGGCGGCAAGCAGGTGATCTACCTGGCGCTCAATGCCACGCTGGACGAGGGCGACGAAGCGATCGTGCCGGCGCCGTACTGGCCGACCTTTCCCGACGCGGTCCGGATCAATGGCGGAACCCCGGTCATCGTGGAGACGCGGGCGGGGGACGGGTTCAAGCTGACGCCGCGCGCGCTGCGCGAGGCGATCACGCCGCGCACGAAATGGCTGATCCTGAATTCGCCCGCCAATCCCTCGGGCGCGGTCTACGGCGCCGATGAGCTGGCGGCGCTGGCCGCGGTGCTGCGCGAGGCGCCGCGGGTGCTGGTGCTGTGGGACGAGATGTACGAGGAAATCTGGTTCGAGCAGCCGCCGGCGCACCTGCTGCGCGCGGCGCCGGACCTGGCCCACCGCGTGCTGGCGGTCAATGGCGTGTCCAAGGCCTATGCCATGACCGGCTGGCGGATCGGCTGGGGCGTCGGGCCGAAGCCGCTCGTCCACGCGCTGGAAGCGGTGCAGTCGCAAGTGTCCTCGGGCCCCAGTTCGGTGGGCCAGGCAGCGGCGCTCGCGGCGCTGGAGGGCGCGGCGGACGGCTTTGTCGAAACCGCCCGCCTGGCGTATGCGCGGCGGGCGCAGCGGGTGGTCGAAGGGCTGGGCGCGATTGCGGGCCTGAGGGTGCATGCGCCGCAAGGCGCGTTCTTCGCCTGGATCGGCGTAGAGGACCTGATCGGCGCCGCGCGTCCCGACGGACGGCGGATCGCGGACGATGGCGACCTGGCCGACTGGTTGCTGGAGGCCGAGGGCGTGGCCGTGGTGCGGGGCGCGGCCTACGGCCTGTCGCCCTACCTGCGGCTGTCGTTCGCGGCATCGGACGCCGACATCGAGGCCGCCATTGCGCGCATCGGGCGCGCGGTCGCGGCGCTGGCGCCGGCCGGGTCCGACGCCCGGCGGCGGGAGGAGGCCGCATGATCGAGCCGGCATTGCGCGCCTGGGTGGCGTTCTTCAAGCCGCTGGGCCTGAACTACGGCTTCGTGCTGGATGCGGGCGAACTGGCCGCCTTCGGCCACGGGCTGCTGGTGACCTTGCAGCTTTGCGCCTGGACCATTCCCGTCAGCCTGCTGTTCGGCGTGCTGATCGCCGCCGGCCTCACCAGCGGCCGCGCCTGGCTGGCCGGGCCGCTGCAGGCCTTCGTGGAAGTCACGCGCAACACGCCCACGCTGGTGCAGCTGTATTGCGCCTTCCTGGTGTTGAACATGCTGATCACGCAGAAGCTGGGCGGCGGCAATCCGATCACGCCGTTCGCCTGGGTGGTGATCGTGGTGGCGCTGCACAAGGGCGTGTTCCATGCCGAGGCCCTGCGCGCCGGCATCCAGGCGGTGCCGGCGGTGACGCTGGAAGCGGCGCGGTCGCTGGCGTTTTCGCGCGGCCAGATCCTGGTCCAGGTGCAGTTGCCGCTGGCGCTGCGCTTCGCGCTGCCGGCCCTGGTCAACAACCTGGTGGACCTGGTGAAGATGACGGCCATCGCCTCGGCCATCGCCGTGGGCGACGTGACCTACGAGTCCATCATGATCTGGTCGCACCGGGACAATGTGCTGGAGCTGCTGCTCCTGATCCTGCTGTATTTCGGCCTGCTGACCTGGCTGGTCAGCGTGGGCGGGCGCTGGCTGGAAGAACGCTTGAGGATGCCCGGCTATGGCCAATGATCTTGCATTGAACGCGGCGCGCGGCCAAGCCGCCCGAGGCGGGCCGTCGGCGCTGCTGCGCGACCCTTGGTTCGTCCTGCTGCTGGCGCTTGCCGCGCTGGCCTTGGCCTGGGCCGCCACCGACACCACGCCGGCGGCCGTGCGGGCGCTGTGGCACTGGTCGCCCGCTCTGCTGCGCGGGCTGGGGGTCAATATCCAGATCAGCGTGCTGGCCATGGCGCTGGGCACGGTCGTGGGCCTGGCGGTCGGCGCCTTGTCGCTGTCGCCGTCCGCGCTGCTGCGGCGGCTGACGCGGGCCTACGTGCTGCTGTTTCGCAACGCGCCCATCCTGGTGCTGGTGTACTTCACGACCTACGTATTCCCGTTCGAGCTGAGCGTGGGGGGGTGGAGCGTGCCGTTTCCGGACTGGATCAAGGTCGTGATCGGCCTGGGCCTGCCGGCCAGCGCCAACGTGGCGGAGATCTTCCGCGGGGCGATCCAGTCCATCCCGAGCGCGCAATGGGAGGCCGCCCAGTCGCTGGCGTTCCGGCGCGCGCAGATCTTCCGCATGATCGTGCTGCCGCAATGCGTGCGTCGGATGCTGCCCTCGTGGATGAACCTGTACGCCAGCATCACCATGAGCACTTCGCTGGCCTCGCTGGTGGGCGTGCACGACCTGGTCGATACGGCCACCGTGGCAAGCAACACCGTGGCCCGCAGCGACTTCACCATTCTCGTGTATTTCACCCTGTTGGCGCTTTTCTTCGCCTATTGCTATCCCATCGCGCGCTGGACGCGGTATCTGGAACGACGCCATGAGCATCATTGATTTCGAGGCGCGCGCCGCCTCGCCCGCGGCCGCCGCGCCGCCACCCGCGCCCCTGGTCAGCCTGCGCGACGTGCACCTGGCCTTCGGCCACACCGAGGTGCTCAAGGGCATCGACGTCGAAGTCCGGCGCGGCCAGGCCGTGTCCATCATCGGGCCGTCGGGCTCGGGCAAGTCCACCATCCTGCGCTGCGTTACCGGCCTGCTGCGTCCGCAGCGCGGAGAGATCGAGGTCGACGGCCTGCGGGTGGACGAACTGCGGACGGAAGCCGAACTGATCCGATTGCGCCGGCGGGTGGGTTTCGTGTTCCAGCAATACAACCTGTTCCCGCACCTGAGCGTGCTGCAGAACCTGGTGATCTCGCCGGTCAAGGTCGGCGGCGAGCCGAGGGCGCAGGCGCAGGCGCGGGCCCGCGAGCTGCTGGCCAAGGTGCGCATGGAGCACAAGGAGAACGCCTATCCCGGCGAACTCTCGGGCGGGCAGCAGCAGCGCGTCGCGATCGCGCGCGCGCTGGCGTTGCAGCCCGAACTGATCCTGTTCGACGAAGTGACTTCGGCGCTGGATCCGGAGATGGTCGGCGAAGTGCTGACCGTGATCCGCGACCTGGTGCAGGACGGCCTGACCTGCATGCTGGTCACGCACGAGATGCGCTTCGCCGAAGAGGTGAGCGACACGGTGTACTTCACCGAAGCCGGGCGCATCGTCGAATCCGGCCCGCCGTCGCGGCTGTTCGGCGCGCCGGCCAGCGGGCGCACGCGCGCCTTCCTGCAACGCTCGTCCGGCGCGCCCGCCGCGCGCAAGGCCGCGTCCGATCCCATCCAGAACTATTTGCGCATCGACCCGCTGCGCCTCGCAGTGTGAATCCCAAGGAGCCCTCCATGACCCAAGAATCCGCGATTGCCGCCGAACGCCGCCAGCAGGTGCAGGCGGCGCTGTCCGATATCGAATCCCTGCTGCCGCCCGCGGGCGCGGTGACGCGCGAGGAGCTGGCCGCGATCACGGCCCGGCTCGAACAGCTGGCGCAGCGGCGCGAGCTCTTCCCGGTAGCGGACTTCCCGCCGCCGGCCGCGGGGCAGGGCGTGGGCGCGTCCACGCGCTACCGGCTGAACCCGGACGACGCGCCGGACGCGCCGGCGCTCTACCTGAACTCCATCAACCCGGGCAAGACCACCTTGCCGCACGACCACACGACCTGGGCATGCATCGTGGCGCTGTCGGGCGAGGAACTGAACCGCGTGTACCGCCGCAGCGACGACGGTCCGCGGGCCGGCCGGGCGACGCTGGAGCAGGTGCGCGAAGTGGTGGTGCGGCCGGGCCAGTCGGTCTCGTTCCTGCCGGACGACATCCACAGCATCCACGTCACGGGCACCGCGCCCACGTTGCACTTCCACCTCTACGGGCAGCCGCTGGAAACGCTGTCGGGCCGGATCGGCATCGACCTCGCCACGGGCGAGATCGTGAACTACAACGCCACGCAGATGAAGCCGGGCCAGGAGGTGCGAGCATGACCGCCGCCCAGGCCCGCATCCAGACCCGGCTGGTGCACGCCGGCTCGCCCGAGCTGACGCAGGGCGCCGGGCCGGTGAACGTGCCGGTGGTGCGCACCAGCACCGTGCGCTTCGCCGACACCGCCACGCAGGCGGCCCTGGCGGGGCAACGCGCCGCCGGCGAGCGCGTGGCCACCTATGGCCGGCACGGGCTGGACACGCACCAGGCGCTGGAGGAGGCGGTGGCGTCGCTGGAAGGGGGCTACCGCAGCCTGCTGGCCCCTTCGGGGCTGTCGGCCATCGTGCTGGTGCTGCTGGCCACGTTGGCGCCGGGCGACCACGCCCTGGTCTCCGACGGCGTGTATTCGCCGGTGCGCAAGGTCGACCGCGCGCTCCTGCAGCGCTACGGCATCGAGGTGGAGTACTTCTCCGCCGCGCGCGACGCGCTGGAGCCGCTGATCCGGCCGAACACGCGGCTGCTGTACCTGGAATCGCCCAGTTCGCTGCTGTATGAGGTGCTGGACCTGCCGGCGCTGGCGGCCGTGGCCCGTCGCCACGGCGTGCTGGTGGCGGCCGACAACACCTGGAGCGGGGGCCTCTACTACCAGCCGCTGGCGCTGGGCGCGCATATTTCGCTCCAGGCGGCGACCAAGTACCTGGCCGGGCATTCGGACGTGATGATGGGCGTGGTGACGGTGGACGGGCCGGATCTGGCCCGGCAGCTCGGCGCCACCGCGGACGCCCTGGGGCTGGCGGTGGGGGCCGACGACGCCTACCTGACCTTGCGCGGCCTGCGCACGTTGGACGTGCGGCTGGCGCGCCATCACGAGAATGCGCTGGCGGTGGCCGAATACCTCGCCGGCCAGCCGGACGTGGCGCGCGTGTATTACCCGGCGCTCGCGCAAGACCCCGGCCATGAACTGTGGCGGCGCGACTACAGCGGCGCGAGCGGGTTGGTGTCGTTCGCCTTCCGGCATCCGGAGCCGGCCGCGGCCTCTCATTTCATCGACGCGCTGCGCTACTTCTCGATCGGCGCGTCCTGGGGCGGCTATGAAAGCCTGGCGCTGGAAGCGGCGCCCGAGCGGCTGGCCGAGCATGGCGCCTGGCGAGAGGGCGGCCATGCGCGGCAATCGGTGGTGCGCCTGCATATCGGCCTGGAGAGCCCGCTCGATCTGATCGAGGACATCGAACGCGCTTTCGGCGCGACCCGCGACGCCTTGCGCCGCAGCGCCTGAGGCATATGCAAATGAGCGTTTTTCTTTAGGGTTTCCGGCTATGTAGAAGCAACTTCATCCTCTTTGTCCCGGCATGCCCGACGGCACTAGAATCAGCCCTGTTCCATGTAGGCGGCAGGGCATGTCTTCTCTTTCGATCGATTCGGTGCAGCTTCCTTTCCTCGCGCGTCGGCTGGACGCCATGCGCGAGTTCTATCACCTCATCGTCGGGCTGGACGAGGTTGCGTGCGCGGACGGCCAGCGGCTGCGCTTCGCGCTGGGCGAAGCGACCTTGTCGCTGTCGCCCGTGGACGAGCTCAGCCGGGCCGTCAGGCCCGATTACCTGGCGATCCGGACCCGCGCCTACGACGATATCCTCGCGCGGCTGACGCGGGCGGGCCATCATCCCGTCTGTTCGCCGCCCCAGGCCTTGCCCCGCGTCATGTACGTGAAAGACCCGTCCGGCAACCAGCTGGCCTTCATGGGCTGAGGCGCGCGATGAACTTCCAGCAATTGCGCTCCGTGCGCGAAGCCGTGCGCCAGGACTTCAACCTCACCGACGTGTCCGAAAGCCTGCATACCTCGCAGCCCGGCGTCAGCCGCCAGATCCGGGAGCTGGAGGAGGAGGTGGGCGTGGACATCTTCGTGCGCTCGGGCAAGCGGCTCATCGGCCTGACCCCGCCCGGCGAACTGATCCTGCCGCTGGTCGAGCAGATCCTGCAGTGCGCCGACAACATCCGCCACGCGGGCGCGGAGTACGCGGACAGCCGGACCGGCGTGCTGTCGATCGCCGCCACGCACTCGCAGGCGCGCTATGCCTTGCCGCCGGTCATCAAGGAATTCCGCCAACGCTATCCCGACGTGGTGCTGCACTTGCACCAGGGCTCGCCCAAGCAGGTGTCGGAAATGCTGCTGGAGGGCGAGGCCGACATCGGCGTGGCCACCGAGGCCGTGGCCGACTATCCGGGGCTGGTGAACCTGCCGTGCTACCGCTGGAGCCACAGCATCATCGTGCCGCAAGGTCATCCGCTGGAGCGCCAGGACGCCGTCACGCTCTCGCAACTGTCGCGCCATCCCATCATCACCTACGGGCGGGGCTACACCGGGCGGGCGCATATCGACGAAGCCTTCGCGCGCGCGGGCATCACGCCCGACATCGTCATGACCGCGATGGACGCGGACGTGATCAAGACCTACGTGGAGCTGGAACTGGGCGTGGGCATCGTGGCCGCCGTGGCCTGGGATCCCGAGCGCGACACGCGCCTGCGCGCCATCGACGCCCGCCATCTGTTCGAGATCAACCTGACGCGGCTGGCGATCCGGCGCGGCGCCTGGTTGCGCGGCTATGCCTATCACTTCATCGAGCTGTTCGTGCCCACCTTGACGCGCGACGTCGTCGAGCGCGAGTTGAAGGGCGCGGCCTGAGCGCGGCGCCCGGCGCATATCCTTAGACGCATTTCTACGTTGTCCGGCGGGGCCGGCGGGACGTAGTCTGAGCCGTTCTTCATCCAAGGAATGACGGGTCATCCCATGAGCACACACTCCCCGGCGGCCGCCCCGGCCGCAAGCAAGCATACCGAGCGCGCCCAGGCCGTGCTCGCCTTCATCGCCGAGGCGAAGCGGCTGGCGCCGGACAGCGCCCGCGCGACGCCGGACCAGCTGCGGCAGGTGGCCGAGCGCCTGGAGGCGCTGGGCCGCCGCCGCGACCTGTTCCCGCCGGAGGCCTTCAGCGTGGTGCCGGGCCGCCCGGCGTCCATCTACCGGCTGGCGGAGGACGCGGACGGGGGCTATGCGCTCTACCTGTCGCTGGGCGAACCGGGCAAGGCCCAGCCGCCGCACGACCACACGACCTGGGCCATCATCGCCGGCGTGGCCGGCGTGGAGCGCAACGAGGTCTATGCGCGCCGCAAGAGCGCCGATCCCGCCCGCGACACCCTGGCGCACGCGCGCCGCGTGGACGTGGGCCCGGGCCAATCGATCGTCCTGGGGCCGGACGACGTCCACACCATCGAACTGGTGGGCGACGAGCCGGGCGCGCACCTGCATTTCTACGGCCTGGCGCTGGACCGCCTGCCGGGGCGCGTCGTATTCGAAAGCGCCCAGGGCGGCTCGTACCGCACTTTCTCGCCGCCCGCGGCGATCTTCCACGCCCGCGTTTCGCCGCAGGCCCTGCAGGACGAATTGCGCGGCGAGGCCGAGATCGCCGTGCTGGACGTGCGCGAGGCCGGCCGCTATGCGCGCCGCCATCTGCTGCATGCCGCGCCTGCGCCGCTGTGGCGCCTGGAGCTGCTGGCCGACCGCCTGGCGCCGCGCCGCGGCACCCGCATCGTGCTGGTGGACGACGACGAGACGCTGGCCCACCAGGCCGCGGCCAAGCTGGCGCGCCTGGGATGGACCGATATCGCCGTGCTCGCGGGCGGCACCGATGGCTGGGAGCGCGAAGGCCGCGAACTGTTCTCCGGCACCAACGTGCCCAGCAAGGCCTTCGGCGAAGTGATCGAGCACGAGAAGCACACGCCCTGGATCGACGTGGACGAGCTGCATGAGCGCGTCGCGCGCGGCGACGACATCGTGGTGGTCGACAGCCGCACGCCCGAGGAATTCCACAACTTCACGCTGCCGTTCTCGCACAGCCTGCCGGGCGCGGAGCTGGTCTACCGCATCCGCGAGCTGGCGCCCGATCCCGACACCTTCGTGGTGGTGAATTGCGCCGGCCGCACGCGCAGCATCGTCGGCGCGCAGACCCTGATCGACGCCGGCATCCCCAACCGCGTGGCCTCGCTGCGCAACGGCACCATGGAATGGCTGCTGTCCGGCCGCGAGCTGGCCTACGGCCGGCAGGCGGCCTTGCCGGAACCGGACGCGCAATCCCTGGAAGCCGCGCGCGCGCAGGCCCGCAACGTGGCCGAGCGCGCGGGCATCGGCTACATCGACGCCGCCACGCTGCGGGCGTTCGAGGCCGAACAGGACGCCCGCACGCTCTACCGGTTCGACGTGCGCACCCGCGAGGAATACGAAGCCGGCCATCTGGAAGGCTGGCGCTGGGCCCCCGGCGGACAGCTGGTGCAGGCCACGGACGAATACCTGGCGACGCGCCGGGCCCGCGTGGTGCTGGCGGACTGGGACGGCGTGCGCGCCTTGACCACCGGCGCCTGGCTGGCGCAGCTGGGCGCGGTCGAAGTCTATCTGTACCAGCCGCCGGCGCTGGCGCCGCGCCAGACCGGGCCCGAGCCGCGCCGCGTGCTCCGGCACCGCCCCGAGGCCGGCGCGTTGCGCGCCGAGGCGTTGCGGATCTCGCTGGACGCGCAGGCGGCCGACGTGTTCGACGTGGAATCGCGCGGCGCCTACGAGCGCGGCCACGTGCCCGGCGCGCGTTTCGCGGCGCCGGACCGCCTGGCCGAATTCCTGCCCGCCGACACGGCGCGCGCCATCGTGCTGACCTCGTCGGACGGCGTGCTGGCGGGCGCGGTGGCCGCGGAACTGGCCTGGCGGACCGGGCGGCCGGTGCGCTACCTGCTGGGCGGCACGCGGGCCTGGGCGGCGCAGGGATTGCCGCTGGCGACCGGCGCGCAAGGCGTGCTGACCGGGGACGACGACCAGAGCATCAGCCCCTACCTGTTCGAGGATCTCGCCGCCCGCGACCAGGGCTTCCGCGAGTATCTGGACTGGGAGCTGGGGCTGGTCGCGCAGCTGGAGCGCGAGGGCAGCGAGGACATTCGCCTCATCGCCCAGGCTTAGCGCCCTACGCGGCGGGCGCCGGCGGGGGCCGCGTCCGCGATGGCGGCCATCAGGTCATCGGCATGTACCATCAGCGCGCGCGCTTCGCACAGCATGGGGTACTGCCGCAGCACGCCCGTCCATTGCGGCGATTCCAGCAGTTGGCGCCAGACCGGCTCCAGCGCGTCGGGCGCCGGATCCTGGCCCTGTGCCAGCAGGCTGGCGTATTCCAGGCTGGCCGGGGCGGACAGCAGCTGCATGCGGCTGGCGGCGCTGAGCAGGCGCGGCATCGCGTCGGCGGGGCCGTCGCAGAAATACAGCACCGCCCGCTCCAGGGCGGGGCCTTCGGCGGGCAGGGCGCGCAGCGAGGCGCCGCGCAAGGGGAAGGCTCCCTGCCGGGTACTGAAGACGTAGTCGGCCTGGGCGTCGGCCTCGGCCAGCAGGCGGAGCCCGCGCAGCAGGCGGGGGAAATCCGTGGCCGCGGCGTCCGCCGAGGCCTTGGCTTCCAGCAATAGGCAGAGATCCCAGGCCGGCGCCGCGCCGTCGTTCGCGGAACGCCGCAGCAAGGCGGCGTCCCATTCGCTCTTGGCGCGCGCGGCGCTGGCGGGAAAGGCGGCGGGCACGCGCATCGAAGAGACGGCGCGATAGGCCGCGCCGGTTTCCGCGGCATTGAGCCCGCGGGCCAAAGCTTCCAGCGCCTGCAAGGCCAGTGCTTCGACGGCGTCGCCGCGCGCCCGCGAGGCGTTGCCCTGCGCGGCGGCCGTGGCGCTGCCGGGGCGCGGGCCCTGTTGTTCCCACAATGTCCGATACCGGCGGGCGTCTTCGTCGCGCTCCAGCGAGGCCAGGCGATGCAGTCGCGCGAGCGCCGGGCTGGCGAGCAGGCGTTCCAGCGCGGCCGCCGCGGCGTCTTCCCGCAAGGCGGCCGACTCCCGCAGCGCGTTGGCGGCCTCGGCCAGCGCCGCCCAGCGCGCCTCCACCGCTGCCGCGCGCAGGGCGGTCAGGGCGTCCCGCGCAGGCCCGGGGGCCATGCGCTCCACCTTGGCCGGATGCGCGATGGTGTTGGCGGCGGCCAGGACTTCGCGGCGGTCCTGGGCGGCGCCGGCCGACAGCGAGGCGTATTCGCGCACCCGGGCATTGCGGTGGCGCATCGACATGGCCTGGAACACGGGATCGCCTTCGTCGGGGCGCATGGCATCGCGGATCAGCCGAGCCAGCGCCCCAAGAAAGGCAACCCTGACCGAGGGCGCGGGCGCGGCGCCGGCGGCCAGGCTGGCGCGGGCCTGTTCGATGCGAACCGCAAGCGCCGTCGCGGGCATCGCGTCGTCGCTGGGGAATTCGGAAAGGGCCGGCACGCGATAGCGGCGGGCGACGGCGCGCAGCGTGGCGTCCAGCAGGGGATGGGGCGGCGGCAGGGGCATGGCGGCCCAAGCCTACCGCGTTGTGCGCGGCGCCGCAACGGCGCCGGCCCGCCGCCCCGGCCGCGGCTTACTTGAACAGCGCGGCGTTCTCTTCCAGCACGGCGTCGGCGCATTGCGCGTCCAGGTTGCCGCCCGGCGCGCCGGCCACGCCGATGGCGCCGATCACGTTGGAACCGGCCTTGATCGGCACGCCGCCGCCCAACAGCAGGAAGCCGGGGATATCGGTCAGGTTGGCCGCGCCGGGGTTCTTCTGGGCGTTTTCCATCATGGTCAGCGTGGGGGTCTTGGCCGAGACGGCGGTGAACGCCTTGGCGCGGCTGGCCTCGATGGTGTGGGGGCCGGCGTTGTCGGCGCGGGCGAAGGCCTTGAGCAGGCCGGCGCGGTCCACGACCGAGGCGCTGACGTTGTAGCCCTTGGCCTGGCAGGCGGCGACGGTGGCAGCGGCCAGCTTCTGCGCATCGGCCATGGACAGATTGCTTTCGGTCAGCACGGCGGCGTTGGCGGCGCCGGCGCAGGCGAAGAGGACGGCGGAGGCGAGGAGTTTGGGCGACATGTCTGGGTCCTTTCAGGGATCGATAACAGGAGCAGACAGATTAAGGACCGGGGCCGATCGGCGGTATTCGGTCGGCTACGCTGTGGGCTCCGTAGGGCTACGGAGGCGGGGGCGCTCAGGCCGGCGTTTCCAGGTCCAGCAGGTGCAGGAAGTTCGACACGATGCTGTTGGCGGCGTCCGGCTGCACCATGACGGCCAGCCCGATCTTCAGGTTTTCCTGGTGGTTCGAGATCGGCCGCAGGGCGATCACGTGGGCGTAGGTGGCGGCGCAGACGCGCGGCACCAGCGAGACGCCGACGCCGCTGCGCACCAGGCTGATGATGGTTTCGACGCGTTGCGCGTGGTGCATGACGCGGGGCGAGAATCCGGCGCGCTGGCAGGCCAGGGCGACGACGGCCTGCAAGGTGGGGGTGCGGGTCTGCGTGAAGGCGATGAAGGCGTGGTCCTTCAGGTCTTCCAGCTTCAGCGTCCGTTTCTTGGCCAGGACGTGGCCCGGCGGCAGCACGGCGACCAGCTCGTCGTCTTCGGACGGGATGCGGACATAGGGGCGGACGCTGGACAGCGGATGGTAGACGATGCCGATATCCACGGCGCGGCTGTCCAGCAGGCTGATGGATTCGGCCGACGTGGCCTCTTGCAGCCGGACCTCGACGCGCGGGTAGCGTTCGCAGAAGCGCGGCAGCACGCGAGGCAGCAGGCGGTGGGCGGCGCCGTTGGGGAAGCTCAGCGTCAGCGTGCCGGTTTCGCCCATGGCGACCGCCTGGGATACGTGGGCGACTTCCTCCAGCGCCTGGACGGCGCGCCGGGCCGGGCCCAGCAATGCCTTGCCCAGCTCGGTCAGCTCGATCTTGCGGGTATGGCGCGCGAACAGCGGCGCGCCCAGTTCGTCTTCCAGGTTGCGGATGGAGATGGACAGCGGCGGCTGCGTGATGTGCAGCAGTTCCGCCGCCCGGCCGAAGTGCAGGGTCTCGGCCAGGGCGAGGAAGTGGCGCAGGTGTCGGATGTCCACGATTTATTTCATAAATAAATGAAGATAAATTTTATATTAGAAATATTTAGGTGCGCTTCCTAGAATCTGGGCTCTTCCGTGTAGCGCACAGTGCCTGGCAATGACTCAGCCCCGACCCGATCAGATCAAGGCCGACAACCTCGGCCGCGTGTTCAACCCCAAGCGCATCGCGCTGCTCGGCGCCACGCCGCGCGCCGGTTCGTTCGCCGCCCGGACCCTCGCCAATCTCCAGGGCTACCGGGGCGAGCTCTATCTGGTCAACGCCAAGTACGCCGAGATCGGCGGCCGGCCTTGCCATGCCTCGCTGTCGGCGCTGCCCGCGGTGCCCGATGCCGTGATCGTCGCCTTGCCGAATCCTCTGGTCGAGGCCGCCGTGGCCGAGTGCGCGGCGCTGGGCGTGGGCGGGGTGGTGATCTATGCGTCCGGCTATGCCGAGACCGGCCGGCAGGCCGACATCGACGCCCAGGCGCGGCTCGCGTCGCTGGCGCGCGCCTCCGGCCTGCGGATCCTGGGCCCCAACTGCATGGGGCTGGTGAACTACGGCTGCGGCGCGGTGCAGTCGTTCCAGCAGTTTCCGCCCGCCTGCGAGCCCGGCGCCCACGCCATCGGGCTGATCAGCCAGTCGGGCGCGCTGGCGCTGTCGCTGTCGCAGGCGGTGGAGCGCGGCGTCTCGTTCAGCCACATCCTGACCTTCGGCAACGGCGTCGACGTCGACGCGGCGGACATGATCGAGTATCTGTCCGGCGTCGAGGAATGCCGGGCGATCGCCTGCGTGTTCGAAGGCATGGCCCGCCCGGGGCGGCTGGTGAAGGCGGCCGAACTGGCTTTCCGGCGCAACAAGCCGCTGATCCTGTGCAAGCTGGCCACCGGGGAGCAGGGCGCGCGCGCCGCGCTATCGCATACCGGCGCGCTGGCGGGAGCGGAAGAACTGTATCGCGCGGCGCTGGCCCGCCACGGCGTCGTGTTCGTGGAGCGCTTCGAATCGCTGCTGGAAGTGGCGGCATTCTTCGCCAAGGCGCCCGAGCCGCTGGCGCCGGGGGCCGCCATCGTGGCGGCCTCGGGCGGCGCCGGCATCATGGCGGTCGACAAGGCGGAATGCCATGGCGTGCCGCTGCCGCCGCCCGCGCCCGGGACGCGCGCGGTGCTGAAGGCGAACATCCCGGATTTCGGCTCGGCCAGCAATCCCTGCGACGTGACCGCGGAGGTGGTGAACAATCCGGATTCCCTGCAAGCCTGCCTGCAGGCCATGGCGCGGGATCCGGCCTACGGCGCGCTGGTGGTGGCGCAGACGGTCGCGGGCGACGCGTTCACGCCGCGGCTCAAGCTCTACAGCGACATCCAGGCCGGCCACGGCAAGCCCGTGTGCGCGGTCTGGCTGAGCGCCTGGCAGAACGGCCCCGGTTCGCGCGAGTTCGAGCGCGACCCGCGCGTGGCCGTGTTCCATTCGATGGACACCTGCTTCTACGCGCTGGCGCAATGGCAGCGGCGCGCGCGCCTGCGCCACGCGCCCGAAACCGTGGCGGCCGCCGCCGATCCGGCCGCGCGAGCGCGGGTCGGCCTGGCGCTGCGGGACGTCGACGGGCCGCCGGTGCTGACCGAGAGGGAATCCAAGGCGCTCCTCGCGCAATACGGCGTGGCCGTCAACCGGGAGGCGCGGGTGGACGGCTGGCCCGCCGCGCTGGAGAGCGCGCGCGCGATCGGCTTTCCGCTGGCGCTCAAGCTGGAGTCGCCGGACGTGCTGCACAAGATCGAGGCCGGCGTCGTGCGCCTGGACATCCAGGACGAGGCCGGCCTGCGGCAGGCCTACGACGAGATCATGGCCAATGCCGCGATGATCTCGCCGCCGCCGCGCATCCATGGCCTGCTGGTGCAGGAGATGGTCGGCGCCGGCGTGGAGCTGATCGTCGGCGCGAGGATGGACCCGGAGTTCGGCCCCTTCATCGTCGTCGGCCACGGCGGCGTGCTGGTGGAAATCATCAAGGATCCGGCGATCGCGCCTGCGCCGGTCTCGCCGGCGCAGGCGCGCGACATGCTCGGATCGCTCAAGGGCGCCGCGCTGTTCGACGGCTACCGGGGCGCCGAGGCCGTCGACCTGGACGCCCTGGCCGGACTGATCAGCCGCATTTCGCGGTTCATCGCCGATCACCAGGCCGACCTGTCGGAGCTGGACATCAACCCCGTGATCTGCGGGGCCGGGCGCGTCGTGGCCGTCGACGCGCTGATCATCAAAAAACAAGACGCGGGAGCGACCCGCGATACCCCGAAGGAGACAAGCGCATGACAACCCCCAAACTCGCCCTGGCGGCCTTGCTGTCGCTGGGAACGCTGGGCGCCGCCGCGAACGCCGCCTATCCGGAGCAGCCCATCCAGCTGATCGTGCCGTACGCCGGCGGCGGCGCCGCCGACCAGATGGCGCGCCGCTTCGCCAAGTCCATCTCGGAGACGCTGAGCACGCCCGTGGTGGTGGTGAACAAGCCGGGCGGCAACACCGTCATCGGCACCGACCTGGTGGTCAAGGACAAGCCCGACGGCTACAAGCTGCTGATGGTGACCAACACCAACGTGGTGCTCAACCCCTTGATCTACCAGAAGCTGCCCTACGACGCCGATAAGGACCTGAAGACCATCAGCATCAACGTCGAGGCGCCGCTGGTGGTGCTGGCCAACAACAATATGCCGTTCAAGACGCTGAGCGAATTGCAGCGCTACGGCCAGCAGCATCCCGGCAAGCTGAACTATTCCTCGGCCAGCGCGACCGGGCCGCTGTCGCTGACGGTGGAGAAGCTGAAGAAGGCGCTGGACTTCGGCATGGAGCCCATTGCCTATTCGGGCGGCGCGCCGGCGCTGATGGCGGTGATGGGCGGCGAGGTCCAGGTGGGCATCGACGCCTTCAGCGGTTCGCTGCCGTCCATCCGGGCGGGCAAGGTCCGCGCGCTGGCCGTTACGTCCGAGCAGCGGCTGGAAGTCATGCCGGACATTCCCACCGCCGCGGAGACCTCGCCGGGGTTCAAGGGTTCGGTCTGGTACGGCTTCGCCGTGAGGGCGGGCACGCCGTCGGACATCCAGGAGGCGCTGAAGGCCGCCATCGACAAGGCGGCGCTGGACCCCGACCTGAACAAGACGCTGACCGAACAGGGCCTCGTCGTCTTCAAGAACAAGACGCAGGCGGAGATCGACCGGTTCATCGCGGAAGACCGCGAGGGATTCGAGAAGATCATCCGCGAGCAGGACATCAAACTTTAAGCGCTAGCCTGAACTGGAGCCGCCATGTACCGCTGGATTGAAACCACCCGCTTCCTGGAATACCGGATCGCCGACCGGGTCGCGACCATCACCCTGAATCGGCCGGAGAAACGCAACGCCTTGTCCAAGGAGCTGCTGATCGAGCTGCGCCAGGCCCTGCTGGAGTCCGACGACCGCGGCGACGTGTCCGTCATCGTCGTCCAGGGCGCCGGCAAGGATTTCTGCAGCGGCTACGACGTCGCGACCACCTACGCCAATACCGCCAAAAAAACGGCGGCCGACGGGCGGCCCATCTATCGCGACGGTCTGCGCGGCGACATCGACAGCGACGCCTGGCGGCTGGAACGCGGCCAGGAACTGCTGCGCACGCTCGTGGACGTCCACAAGCCCGTCATCGCCAAGGTCCACGGCAATTGCCTGGCGGGCGGATCCGATCTGGCCCTGTACTGCGACATCGTGCTGGCGGCGGAAGACGCCCGCATCGGCTTTCCGGCGATCCGTTCCCTGGGCACGCCGCCCAACATGATGTGGCCGTACCTGGCCGGCCCGCAATGGGCCAAGCGCCTGCTGTTCACGGGCGACTGCATCACCGGCGCGGACGCGGCCAAGGTGGGCCTGGTGCTGGACGCATATCCGGCGGACGAACTCGACGCGCAAGTGGCGGAACTGGCGCGCCGCATCAGCCTGAACGACCTGGGCGTGCTGGCGGCGGTCAAGCGCGGCGTCAACCTGGCGCTGGAGCTGGCCGGCGCGGGAACCCTGTCGCGGCTGGCGGCCGAGATCGATTCCCGCGCCCATTCCTCGCATGGCCCCAGGCAGCTCGCGTTCATGGCGGACATCGCCGAATCCGGGCTGAAGACAGCGCTGGCCAAGCGCGACGCGCCGTTCGGCGAGGGCATCGTGAAGCTCAACCAATTGGCATAGCCGTTCCATGAATCACCTGACTCCCCACATCGACGCTTTCGGCGAAGAAGCCGTGCTGGTGGGCGAGAGCGCGCGCGCGTTCTTCGCCTCGTCCGACATCAAGAGCATCCGCGAACGCCTGGGCCGGATCCCGTCCTATCGCCCGCCCGTCTGGCGGCAGATGGTGGAAATGGGCTGGGCCGGATGGCGCGCCGACGCCGCCGCGCAGGGCAGCGCCCTGAGTTTCGAGGCCGGCCTCTTGCTGCACGAGGAACTGGGCGCCGCGGCGGCGCCGGAACCCTTGCTGCAGACGGCCGTGCTGGCCGCCGGCGTGCTCGGGCGCAGCCCCAGTCCGGCCTATGCGGTGGAGGCGCTGGGCCGGCTGGCGCGCGGCGAAACCGCTTATGCGCTGGCCTGGCAGCCGGCGGCGCGCGGCGCGGCCCCCGGGCCGCGCGGGGCCCGGGCGCGGCGGCAGGGCGATGCCATGGCGCTGGACGGCGCGCTGGGCTACATCCCGCTGGCGGACGCCGAGTACTTTCTCGTCTGCGCCCGGTGCGAAGAGGGCTTGGGCATCTATCGGGTCCGGCGCGATGCGCCGGGCCTGGCCGTCGCCACGGTGGAACGGATCGACGGCGTGGTGTGCGCGCAGTTGGCGCTGGACGGCGTGCGCGTCGCGGATGCCGACACGGTGATCCCGCCCGGGCAGGGCGAGGCGGCGCTGGAAGCCGTGCTGGACGAAGGGCGGCTCGCGCTGAGCGCGGAACTGCTGGGCGCCATGGCCGAAGTGCTGGACATCACGCTGGAATACCTGCGCACGCGCAAGCAGTTCGGGCGCGCGCTTTCCAGCTTCCAGGCCTTGCAGCACCGGGCGGCGGACCTGGCGGGGCAGGTGGAGACCACGCGGTCGGTGGTGCAGGCGTCGGCCCGCGTGTTCGACCAGACGGCCGACCCCATCCGCCGGCGCATCGCGGCCAGCCGGGCCAAGGCGCGCGCGTCGGCCGGCGCGATCGAAGTGATCAATGCCTGCGTGCAGTTGCACGGCGGCATCGCCTATACCGAAGAATGCGATATCGGCGTGTACCTGAAGCGCGCCATGGCGCTGGCCGCCTGGCTCGGCGACGCGCGCGCCAACCGCGACCGCGCCGCCGAACTGGCGGAGCGCGGCGGCGACGACGGCGCGCGGGCCGAGCTGCCCGCCTGGCTGGAAGAGATCCGCGCCTGGGTGGAAGACAACCTGCCGCCGGCCTACCGTTACCCGGCCAGGCGCATGTCCTGGCGCGAAGCCCACGGCTGGCACCGCAAACTGCATGAACGGGGCTGGGTGGCGCCGGCGTGGCCGCGAGAATTCGGCGGCATGGGCCTCACGCCGTACGAGGAGCTGCAGCTGCACGAGGTGTACGAAACCTTCGGCCTCAACACCTTCCAGAACATGGGGCTGACCATGCTGGGGCCGCTGCTGCAACGCTACGGCACGCCGGCGCAGCAGCAGGAATACCTGCCGCGCATACTCTCCGGCGAGACCTACTGGTGCCAGGGATACTCGGAGCCGGAGGCCGGTTCCGACCTGGCGGCCCTGCGCACCTCGGCGGTGCGAGAGGGCGATGAATTCGTGGTCAACGGCCAGAAGATCTGGACTTCGCTGGCGCACGAGGCCGACATGATGTTCCTGCTGGCCAGGACCGATCCGGCGGCGAAGAAGCAGCAAGGCATCAGCTTCCTGCTGGTCGACATGAAGACGCCCGGCATCACTGTCAATCCCATCGTCAACCTCACGGGGGCGAAGGACTTCTGCAGCGTGTTCTTCGACAACGTGCGCGTGCCCGCGAAGAACCTGGTGGGCGAGCCGAACCAGGGCTGGACCATGGCCAAATCGGTGCTGGGGTCGGAGCGCATCATGATCGGCCATCCGCGCTTCGCCAAGTCGGCGCTGCAGGCGCTGCGGCAGATCGGCGCCAACCGCGGGCTGTCCGAGGAGCCGGTGTTCCGCCATCTGTACCGCGGGCTGGCGGCCGAGGTCGCGGACCTGGAGGCGCTGTACGTGCGCTACCTGGATGCGCTGCGCAATGGCCGGCAACTGGGCGCGGAAGTGTCGCTGCTCAAGATACGCAGTTCCGAAACCTGGCAGCGCATCGTCGAGGCGCTGCGCGAGACGGCGGGCGAACAGGGCGCGCTGGACGCGCAGGAAGCCGTGGGCGACGGGCTGTCGGTGCATGCGGCGGTGCAATTCCTGCATGCCCGGCCCGCGACCATCTACGGCGGCAGCAACGAGATCCAGCGCAACATCCTGGCCGCGCACCTGCTGAAGCTGTCCTGAAACCCTAGGCCAGCAGCCCGGCGTATTCCCGGATCAGGCCGGCCAGCGTTTCCGCCTCCAGCTTGGCGAAAACGTTGGCCCGGTAGGTCTCGACCGTGCGCGGAGACAGCTCGAACTCGCGCGCGATTTCCTTGTTGCTCAGCCCCTGCACGATCCGCTCCAGCACCTCGCGTTCGCGCCCGGAGAGCCTGTCCAGCCGCGCCGAAGCCGCCTGCGTGACGGCGAGCTTTTCGCGGCTGGCGATATGGGTGCGCACGGCGGCCTGCACGGCATCGAGGAACACGTCGTCGTCCACGGGCTTTTGCAGGAATTCCATGGCGCCGCCCTTGAAGGCGCGGCGGCACAGGTCCACGTTGGCGTGGCCGGTCAGCATCACCACCGGCAGGTCGGACGCTTCGGCCAGCCGGCTCAGCACGTCCAGGCCGCTGATGCCGGGCATGCGGATGTCCAGCACCACGCAGCCGATGGCCCGCGGCGTCAGCTGCGCGAGGAAGGCCTGGGGGTCGGCAAAGCCCGCGCTGCGCAGGCCCACGCTGCGCAGCAGCAGGGCCAGGGCGTCGCGCACGGCGTCGTCGTCGTCCACCAGGTAGACGAGCGGAGAGTGTTCAAGCATGGGAGACTCCGGCGGCGGCCGGCGCGCCGCCCGACAGCGGCAGGCTGACGGTGAAGCAGGCGCCCGCGGGGCTGAGGTTGCGCGCCGACATGCGGCCGTCCATGGAGCCGGCCAGCGTGTCGCACAAGGCCAGCCCCAGGCCCATGCCCTGGGGCCGCGTGGTGTAGAACGGGGCGAACAGGCGCGGCAGCGCGTCGGCGGCGATGCCGGGGCCGGTGTCGCTCACGCTGAACAGGTAGTTCGCGCCCTCGGCGCGGCCCTCGATGGAAATCTGGCGCGGGCCGGCGGCGCCGTCCAGCGCGTCGGCCGCGTTCTGCACCAGGTTGTGCAGGATCTGCTCCAGCGCCACGCGGTCGCCCAGCGGCCGGGCGCCGGGGCTGGCGTTGTGCCAGCCGAGCCGGATGCCTTGCCTGGCCAGGTCGGGCTCGCGCAGGAAGCGCAGCGAGGCGACCAGCGCGTCCGGGTCCAGGGCTTCGCGCCGCGGGGGCGGGCTGGACTGCACCAGCGCGCGCATGCGGCTGATGATGTCGGCCGCGCGCTTGGCCTGCTCGGCGCTGGCCAGGAGCGCGTGGCGCACGGCGGGGCGTTCGTCTTCGTCGTCCAGCAGGCGCTGGGCGGCGCGGGTCTGCGCCAGGATGGCCGTCAGGGGCTGGTTGAGTTCATGGGCGATGCCGGCGGCCATTTCACCCAGGGCGCCAAGCCGCGCCATGGCGCCCAGCCGCAATTGTTCCTGCTGGCGGCGGGCCTGGGCGCGCGAGCGCTGCCAGGCCGCGGCGCCGGCCACCAGCAAGGCGCTGGCCAGCGCCCAGGCCAGCCAGGCCGCCCACGGCCAGGTGGCGGGCGTCAGGCGGCGCTCGCTGCGCATCTGGAAGGGCTGGCTGGCCGCGCCCAGCGGCTTCTGCAGCGCCAGGCTCCAGCCTGCCGGGGCATCGCCGGGCTGCTTGTCCAGCAGGCGCAGCGGGGTGGCGCCCACGGACAGCGTCAGGTTGGCGAGCCCGGGCGGGAAATCGGCGGGCGGCACCAGCTGGCGCGCATCCAGGAGCAGGCTCCAGCCCGAGGGCGCCACCAGCCAGTAGCGCGCGTCGTCCACGGGCAGCGTCACCGGGCGCCCGAGCTGGCGGGCGCGTTCGACGGCGTCCGGCAGGCCGGGCGGCTCCGCCACGCTGCCGTTCCAGGCGCCGTCCGGCAGATGGCCCAGGCCCAGCAGCTGCGGCATGGCGGGCCGCAGGCTGGGATACAGGCGTTCGGGCGAAGGGGGATGGGACAAGGCGGCCAGCGTGGCCAGCACGGCTTCGTGCTGCACCGTCTTCTGGCTCAGCATGCGCTGCGCCACGCTGGTGCTCTGGAAGAAGCGTTCGTGCTGGTCCACGTATTCCTGCCGGCCGATCCAGACGGCGCCGAGACAGAACAAGACCAGCCAGCAGAGAAGGGCGCCAGAGCGCGACAGGGGATTCACGCCTGGAATTATGCCTCGCGGCCCCCGCCGGCAGGAATCCGTAAGGCTACGGAGGCGGGCTCAGGGCCGGGACGAGGCGCCTTTCAGGGGGGACGGGCCCTAGGCCGCCAGCTTGCGCGAATCCGGGGTGTCGACCGGGGAACTGGCCGACATGGCGATCTGATACAGCGCGGCCACCAGGTCCGACTGCGTCACCAATCCCACCAAGCCGCGCGATTCGTCCAGCACCGGCACGCAATGCAGGCTGTCGGACATGGGGCGCGCCAGCTCCACCACCGGCAGGCCGGGCGTGGCGAAAGGGCCTTCGCTGCGCATGCAATCGGCCACCAGCAGGTCCGGCGCGCCGGTCGCGTCGGTGGCCACGGCGGCCAGGCGGGCGCGACGCGCCAGCACGTCGCCCTGGGCGATCATGCCCGCGTAGCGCCCCTCGGCGTCCATCACCGGCAAGGCCTGCAGGCGGTGCCTGTCGAACAGCCTGACCGCGTAGTCCAGCGGATCCGAGGCGCGCACGGAGACCACGTCGCGCGACATGATGTCGGCGCAGCGCACGTCGCCGAAGCGCCGCACGCTGGCGCGCAGTTCGGCCGCCAGCACGATCTCTTCCAGGTCTTCCTTGCTGATGTCGAGCAGTTCGCCGCGCTGGTTCAGCGCTTCGTCCAGGTCGGCGAGGCTGAAGCCCAGCCGGGCGCTGGGGGCCAGGTCGCGGGTGTTGTGGCCGGCGGCGTCGGCATGGCGGCGCGGATAGTTGCGCTTGAGCGCGCCGTTGAAGACCACCGCGATGCACAGCAGGATGAGCGAATTCAGCGCCACTGGCCACAAGGCGAAGCCGTAGCCCAGGCTGGCGACGGACGGCCCGCCCAGCACGGCGGTCAGCGCCACCGCGCCGCTGGGCGGATGCAGGCAGCGCAGGGAGAACATGGCGCCGATGGCCAGGGCCACGGCCGCCGCGGCGGCCACGCCGGGCAGGGGTATGAACTGCGCGCAGAAGACGCCGATGAGGGCGGAGACCAGGTTGCCCGCCACCAGCGACCAGGGCTGGGCCAGCGGGCTGGCGGGGGCGGCGAACAGCAGCACGGCCGAAGCGCCCATGGGCGCGATGAACCAGGGATTCGCCACGCCCAGCGCGTGCCGGCCCACCCATTCCGTGCAGAACAGGCCGAGCAGCGCGCCCAGCGCGCCGTACAGCTTCTCGCGTCCGTTGACGCCCACCGGCGCCGGCGCGAAAGAGCCCAGCCAGCGCTTGATTGCAACACCCAAAACGATCTCCTCGCGACCGATAAATATGTCGCGGGGCGATAATTTATCACGGGCGTCCTTGCGGCGCAGCATAAGCTTATGCCGCGACTCAGGGTCAGGGGCCGCCCGGTTCCTCGCCGATCCTTCCCAGCAGCCGGGTCAGCAGCGGCCGCATGGCGCGCAACTCTTCCAAATGCGAGGCGGAAAGGTCTTCCAGCATGCGCTCGGCCTTGGGCGTGAGCACCACCTCGACGCGCCGCCCGTCTTCGGGGTCGGGTTCGCGGCTGACCAGGTCCAGGCGCGCCAGGCGGCCGACCAGCTCGGCCGCGGTGTGCGGGCGGATCAGCAGGCGCTCGGCGATTTCGCCCACGTACAGGCCGCGGCGGCCCGGCGCGGACGGGCGCGAACCCTTGATGGCCAGCAGGGCCTGGTGCTGCTGCGGCATCAGATCGAGGCTGGCGGCGGCGCCTTCGCTGAAGGCCGCGAAGCGGCGCAGCGCAAAACGGAAATCGGCCAGCAGTTCGTAATCCGTGGCGGAGAGGCGGGCAGGGGATGGGGGCTGTTTCACGCGCTCGATTCTAATATATGTCGTGATACGATATATTGACCTTCCGCAATCCTCTTGCGGATTCCTTCCCTCCCGTTTCCCGAACATGCCTCCCACTTCCTCTTCCGCCCGGGCCGCGCTGCGCCTGGGCGATTTCACCACCGACAAGCGCGTCGTCCTGCTCATGGGCCTGGCCATACCGGTCGGCCTGGCCAGCGTGGCGGCCGCCTGGACGCTACTGCGCCTGATCGCGCTGTGCACCAACCTGGCGTACCACGGCCAATTCTCCTTCGCCGACCAGCCCATCGCGACCGGCCCGCTCGGGCCCGCGTCCGTCGCCATTCCCGTCGTCGGCTGCCTCATCATCGGCCTGATGGCCCGCTACGGATCCGAGAAGATCCGCGGCCACGGCATACCCGAAGCCATGGAAGCCATCCTGATCGGCAAGAGCCGCATCCAGCCCAAGGTGGCGGTCCTGAAGCCGGTTTCCTCGGCCGTGTCCATCGGCACGGGCGGCCCCTTCGGCGCCGAAGGCCCCATCATCATGACGGGCGGGGCCATCGGCTCGCTGCTGGCCCAGACCATCCACCTCGATGACGGCGAACGCAAGACGCTGCTGGTGGCGGGCGCCGCCGCGGGCATGACGGCGATCTTCTCCACGCCGCTGGCGGCGGTGCTGCTGGCGGTGGAACTGCTGCTGTTCGAATGGAAGCCGCGCAGCTTCCTGCCGGTGGCGATGGCCGCGCTGGTGGCGGCGGCCGGGCGCGCCTATGCGCTGGATGCCGGCCCGATCTTCGCGTACGCGGGCTCGCTGCCGTTCACGCCGGGCCACCTGCTGGCCTGCGCCGCGGTCGGCGTGATGGCGGGGCTGGGCTCGGGCGTGCTGACCGCCATGGTCTATGCGGCGGAGGACCTGTTCGAGAAGCTGCCCCTGCATTGGATGTGGTGGCCGGCCTTCGGCGGTCTGGCGATCGGCATCGGCGGCCTGATCGATCCGGCGGCGCTGGGGGTCGGCTACGACAATATCCGCCACCTGCTGGCGGGCGACCTGGCGTTGCAGGCCGTGTTGCTGCTGCTGGTCGTCAAAGTGCTGATCTGGTCGATCGCGCTGGGGTCGGGCACCTCGGGCGGGGTGCTGGCGCCGCTGCTCATATTCGGCGGCGCGCTGGGCGCGCTCGCCACGCCGCTGCTGCCCTCGGCAGACGCGGGCTTCTGGGCGCTGCTGGGCATGGCCGCGATGATGGGCGGCACCATGCGGGCGCCGCTCACCGCCACGCTGTTCGCGGTGGAGCTGACGGGCGACGTCGGCGCGCTGGTGCCGGTGCTGGCGGCCTGCGTGTTCGCCTACGGCGCGACGGTCCTGCTGCTCAAGCGTTCCATCCTGACCGAGAAGATCGCCCGGCGCGGCCATCACATCAGCCGCGAGTACCGGGTGGATCCCTTCGACCTGCTGCGGGTGCGCGACCTGATGACCGCGCCCGTGCAGACGTTGCCGCAGGACTGGACGGTGGGGCAGGCCATCGAGCATTTCAGCGCCGCGCAACCCGTCCATACCAGCTATCCGGTGCTGGACGGCGAGGGCGTCGTGGTGGGTGAAGTCACCCGCGCCGATACCCTGGCCTGGGCGCTGGACGAAGACCGGCACGGCCAGACCCTGGCCGCGGCCTTGCGGGGACGGGAGCTGGTCTATGGCCACCCCGAGGAACTGGCCAGCCAGATCGCGGACCGCATGGCGCTGTCGGGGGTGGGCCGGGTGCCCATCCTGGACCGGGAGAGCGGCCGCCTGGTGGGCATCGTGGGGCGCAAGGACCTGTTCCGCTCGCGCGCCCTGCGGCTGCGCGAGGAAAGCCGGCGCACCGCTTACTTCCGCCGGGCGCCGTCCTCGCGGGGTTGAGGCCCTAGCGGCCGGCGTCTGATTCGCGCGGGCTGGCCGCGCGCAATTCCCACAGCACGTCCAGCACGTGGCGGGTGGCGCGCTCCACTTCGCCCGCGCGATGGGCGATGCCCAGCGGGCGCCACAAGGCCGGCCGCAGCGGGCGCATGATGATCCGCGGATCGGGCTGGGGCGCGGTGGCTTCGTGCGGCAGCAGGGTGGCGCCGTAGCCTGCGGCCACCAGGCTTTTGATCGCGTCGTTGTAGTTCAGCTGGATGCGCGGGCGCGGGTTCAGGCCGGCGGCGGCGAACCATTCGGCGGTCAGGCGCGACAGGCGCGTGCTGGCGTCGTTCAGGATCAGCGGCCGCTCGGCCATCCAGGCCGGCGCGATGCGCGCGGGGGCGCGCCAGGACGCCGGCAGGAACGCCATGACCGGGTCGCGCCGCCACGGCCGCAGCACCAGGCCGTCCAGCGGCGGCTGCGGCAGGGCCACCAGCCCCACGTCCAGGGAGCCGTCGGCCAGGCGCAGCAGGGTTTCCTGCGAGGTCAGCACGGCCACCTGCACGTCGATGCCGGGATGGTTGCGCCCCAGCGTTTCCAGGGCCTGCGGGAGCAGATGGGCGATGGCGCCGGTGGAGGCGCCCAGCCGCACCCGGCCGGCCAGGCCCTGCACTTGCCGCTGCACGTCCTCCAGCGCCTGGTCGGCTTCGGCCAGCAGACGGCGCGCGCGTTCCAGCAGCGTCTCGCCGATGGCCGTGGGCCGGACCTGGCCGCGCCTGCGCGAGAGCAGCGGCGCGCCGATGCGCGTTTCCAGGTCGGACACGTGCAGGCTGACGGTGGGGGGCGCCAGGTGCAGGGCGCGGGCGGCCTCGGCGAAAGACCCCAGGTCGGCGATGGCGACCAGGGTGCGGAGCCGGTCCAGGCTGATTTCACGCATGGATACTCCTGGGTCGTTCAGGAAAGCTGAATTGAACGATCATGATATTCGACTTTTGTTATGTAGCGCGAGGGCCGATGATAGGGGCTGCTTTCCCTCACCCCTTTCCGATCCAGGAAGATCGCGCCATGACCCAACCTCTTGTTTTCATCGACGGCGACCAAGGCACCACCGGCCTGCAAATCCATGAACGCCTGCAAGGCCGCGCCGACCTGCGGCTGTTGACCCTGCCGGCGGCGGACCGCAAGGATCCGCAACGCCGGGCCGAGGCGATCAACGCCTGCGACGTGGCCATTCTCTGCCTGCCCGACGAGCCCGCGCGCCAGGCGGCGGCGTCCATCGTCAATCCGGCGGTGCGGGTGATCGACGCGAGCTCGGCCCATCGCACGGATGCCGGCTGGGTCTACGGGTTTCCGGAAATGAACGCGGAGCAGGGCCGGCTGATCGCCCAGGCCAAGCGCGTGAGCAATCCCGGCTGCTATCCCACCGGCGCCATCGCGCTCCTGGGCCCGCTGGTCCGGGCGGGCCTGGTGCCGGCCGACTATCCGGTGACGATGCACGCGGTGTCGGGCTACTCGGGCGGCGGGCGCGCCAGCGTGGAGGCCTACGAAGCGCCCGAGGGGCCGCGCGGGCCGGCGTTCCAGGTCTACGGGCTGGGCCTGGCGCACAAGCACACGCCGGAAATCGAACGGCACGCGGGCCTGACGCAGCGGCCCGTCTTCGTGCCGGCCTACGGCGCGTTCCGCCAGGGCATCGTGCTGACCGTGCCGTTGCAGCTGCGCCTGCTCCCGTCGGGCGTGGACGCCGCGCGCCTGCACGACTGCCTGAGCCGGCACTATGCCGGCGCGGCGCACGTGCGGGTGACGGCGCCCGAAGCGGCCGCGCAGCATACGCACCTGGATCCGCAGGCCCTGAATGGCACCAACGACCTGAGCCTGTCGGTCTACGGCAATTCCCGGCACGGGCAGGTGCTGCTGGCGGCCGTGTTCGACAACCTGGGCAAGGGCGCGTCCGGCGCGGCGGTGCAGAACCTGGACCTCATGCTCGCCGCCATGCGCTAGCGCGGGCGGGCGCCGGGCCGGCTAGCGGCCGGCGGCCGGCGCCTTGATCGCGTCCAGGCGCTGGGCCAGCGAGGCCGTCGACAGCTCGCCGACGCGCAGGTCCGTCAGCCGCCCCTGCGCGTCCAGGAACAGCGTGGCGGGCAGGCCGCGATTGCTCATCGCGCGCGAGGCCTCGCCGGCCGGATCGATCAGCACGTTGCGCAGCGCCGGCGCGTGCTGGCGCAGGAAGCCGGCAACGTCGTCCGGCGTTTCGGCCTGGTTCAGGAAAACGAAGTTCACGTTCGGATTGGCGGCTTGCGCCGCGGCGAACGCCGGCATCTCGCGCCGGCAGGGCGGGCACCAGCTCGCCCACAGATTGATTACCGTGGGCTTGCCCTGGAACGCCGCCAGCGTGGCGGGCTGGCCGTCCAGCTGGCGCAGGGCCAGGGCGGCCAGTTCGGGCCGGGTTTCGGGCGCCGGCGCCAGCCAGCGGCCGCCGCCGATCCAGACGGCGCTGGCCAGCGCCAGCGCGCCGAGCAGCGCGACCCGCGCCGCCTGGCGCCGCAGCGCCGCGCCGAGCGCGTAGAGCCAGGCCGCGGCGAGGCCGGCCATGCCGTTCCAGCCGCCGTCGCGCAGGTCCAGCATGCGCAGCGGTTCGGGCAGGTAATGCTCGCGGTACTGCCAGACGAAAACCAGCCGCGCCACGGCCAGGCCGATGAACAGGGCCCGCCACAGGACCGTGCCGAGCTCGGCCGAGCGCGCGCGCCCGGACAGGCGCGCCGCGAGCAGCCCGGCCAGGACGGCCGCGGCCAGCACGGCCAATTCGGTGGGAAAGACCAAAGGGCCCAGACGGATCGCCGGGCTCATGCCGCATCCCCGTGTCGCGCGCCGGTCCGGCCGGGGCCTGCGCCCGCGTGGAGGTGGTCGATATTCATTGCCGCCGTTGATGTCGTGTATCGGCCGGCTAGGCTAGCACGGCGTCGCTACAGGGCTGCCACCAGCCGCTCCATGAAGGCATCGCACTCGGCCAGCTGGGCGCGCGAGACGTATTCGTCCGGCTTGTGGGCCTGGACGATGGACCCCGGCCCGCACACGACCACGGGCACGTCCAGGTGGCGGGTGAACAGCCCGCCCTCAGTGCCGAAGGCCACCTTGGTCCGGCCCGTGCCGGCGGGCAGCAGGGATTCGACGAAGCGCACCGCCTCGCTGGCGGGATGGGTGTCCAGGCCCGGATAGGCGTTGACGGTCTCTATCCGGATGTCGGCCGCGGGCGCCTGGCGGCGGGCCTGCTCGCGGATGCCGTCGGCGGCCTGGCGCAGCGGCGCCAGCAGGGCGTCCGGGTCGTCCTGCGCGAGATGGCGGATCTCGAAATCCACCGTGCATTCGTTGGGCACGATGTTCAGGGCGCGGCCGCCGTGGATGCAGCCCGCGTGCACCGTGGCATAGGGCACGTCGTAGGCGGGGTCGCGCGCGCCGCGGGCCCGCAACGCGTCCTGCAGGGCGCGCATGGCGCCCACGAGGTCGCAGGCCAGATGGATGGCGTTCAGCGCGCGGGGCGCCAGCGCGGAATGGCCTTCCAGCCCCTGGCAGACGGCGCGCAACGCCATTTTCCCTTTGTGGCCGGTGGCGATCTGCATGGAGGTGGGTTCGCCCACGATGCACAGCGCGGGGCGCACGGGCGCCGTTTCCATCACTTCCAGCAACCTGCGCACGCCGACGCAGCCGATTTCCTCGTCGTAGGACAGCGCCAGCTGCAGCGGCCGGCGCAGGGGCCGCCCGCTGGCCCGCAGCATGGCGTTGACGGCGCAGGCCACGAAGCCCTTCATGTCGGCCGTGCCTCGGCCGTACAGCAGGCCGTCGCGCTCCGTCAGGGCGAAGGGCGGCACGGTCCACGCCTGGCCGGCCGCCGGCACCACGTCGGTATGCCCGGACAGCAGCACGCCGGGCACGTCGGCCGGGCCGACCGAGGCATGCAGGTTGGCGCGGGTTCCGTCTTCGCTGCGCACCAGCGTCGAGGCGATGCCGTGGGCGGCCAGCAGCTCGCGCACGGCCTCGATCAAGGCCAGGTTGGGCTGCAGGGTCACCGTGTCGAAGGCGACCAGCCGCGCCAGCAGCGCCTCGGAAGGGGTCGGCATGGCGCGCGTTCCTTAGTCGGGAATGACGGCGGTGACGTCGATCTCGACCAGCCATTCCGGCCGGGCCAGGGCCGACACGACGATGCCGGTCGACACGGGGAACACGCCCTTGAGCCAGCGGCCCACGACGTTGTAGACCGCTTCGCGGTAGCGGACGTCGACGAGATAGACGGTGAGCTTGCAGATGTGGGAGAGCTCGCTGCCGCATTCCTGAAGCAGCATGGCGACGTTGGCCATGGCCTTCTCGGCCTGGGCGGCCACGTCGCCCACTCCCACCGATTCCCGGGTGTCGAGGTCCTGGCCGATCTGGCCGCGCAGGAACACGGTATTGCCGGCCACCACGGCCTGGCAGAGATCGTTGTCCAGCTGTTGTTCGGGATAGGTTTCGCGCGTGTTGAATTTGCGGATGCGGGTGTGTGCCATGTCGGGGTCCTGGTGGTGGCGAGCGGGCGTCGGCCCGCGAAAACGTCAGTGGGGAAGGATCTTGGAAAGGAAGCGGCGCGCCTGCGGGCTGGCGGCGTCGCGGAAGAACCGGTCGGTGGGGCTGTCCTCGATGATGGCGCCGTCTTCCATGAAGACCACGCGATTGGCGACGCGGCGCGCGAAGCCCATCTCGTGCGTGACGACCATCATGGTCATGCCTTCCTCGGCCAGTTCCACCATGACGTCCAGCACTTCGTTGACCATCTCGGGGTCCAGCGCGGACGTGGGCTCGTCGAACAGCATGGCCATGGGGTCCATCGACAGCGCGCGGGCGATGGCCACGCGCTGCTGCTGGCCGCCGGACAACTGCCCGGGGTGCTTGCCGGCGTGCGCCGACAGCCCCACGCGCTCCAGCAGCGCGCCGGCCTTGCCGCGGGCGGTGGCGAGGTCCCGCCCCAGCACGATCTGCTGCGCCAGCGTCAGGTTGCGCATGATGTCCAGGTGGGGGAACAGCTCGAAATGCTGGAACACCATGCCCACCTTGGTGCGCAGCTTGGGCAGGTCGGCGGCCCCCGTCACGGAGGCGCCGTCGATCAGGATGTCGCCGCCCTGGATGGGCTCCAAGGCGTTGACGGTCTTGATGAGCGTGGACTTGCCGGATCCCGACGGCCCGCAGACCACCACGATCTCGCCCTTGTCCACGCGGGTGGAGCATTGCTTGAGCACGTGGTGGCTGCCGTAGTATTTGTCCACCCCGCGGATGTCGATGATGGGTGCGGGCGCGTTCATTTGTCGTAGTGCCCCGCGCGGATGGAGGCGCCGATCAGGTTCAGGATCAGGCGGCCCGCCGTGATGCAGGTGATCTGGTTCAGGTCCTTCTCGGGCTGGATCTCGACGATGTCCATGCCCACCACGCGGCCCTTGCGCACCAGGCCGTGGATCAGCTTGCGCGCCTGGAGGAAGGTGACGCCGCCGGGCGCGGGGCCGGCCACGGCCGGCATGACGGACGGGTCCATGCCGTCGGCGTCGATCGTCAGGTAATAGTTGCCGCCGTCGGGAATCCGGTCCAGCACGGCGTCCATGCCGATGTCGTGCAGTTCGTAAGCCGTGACCAGCTCGGCGCCGTAGGCGCGCGCGGCCTCCATTTCCTCGGGGCGGCCGCTGCCCTGGGCGCGCAGGCCGATCTGGATGATGCGGTCCACGTGCGCCATTTCGGAGGCGCGGCGGATCGGGCTCGACAGGCCGTCGCGCACGCCGTTGACGTGGTCGCGCCAGTCCAGGTGGGCGTCGATGTGGACCAGCGTGATCGGGCCTTTCTGGTCCAGGCCGCGCAGGATGGGCGTGGTGATGCCGTGGTCGCCGCCCAGCACGATGGGCACGGCGCCGGCGGCCGCGATCCGGCGCACCGCCGCCTCGGCCCGCTCGTAGTGTTCGCCGCGGGGCTTGGAGAGGTCGGGGATGATGTCGCCGCAGTCCACGAAGCGGATGTCGTCGCGGCCTTGCAGCAGCGGGCCGTCGATGTCGAAGTCATAGTGGCCCGGGCGGCGCGCGACGCGGTCGGTGGCCTGGCGGATGGCCGTGGGCGCGTTGGTCTGGTCGTTGCTGAAGTCCGCGGCCGAGTAGGGCGCGCCATAGGGCATGCCCAGCACGGCGATGTCGGCCTGCAGATTGTCCAGGTCCAGCGCCAGCGTCGAGTACAGCAGGGTCGGGTGGCCGGTGCGGGGAGGGACCGTATAGGTGGTCATGGTTGGGTTTCCTTTGGTTGCGGGGTCAGGCCTGGCGCGCGCCGCGGCGCGCCAGGGTCTCCAGGCGGCGGCCCGCGCCGGCCATCAGCACGCTGCACAGCCAGTAGATGAGGGCGGTGGTGCCCAGCACTTCCAGGTAGGCGAAGGTGTTGGCCGTGAGCAGGTTGCTCTGGTAGGTCATTTCCGGCAGGCTCATCACCGAGAAGATCGCCGAGTCCTTGAACATCATGATGACCAGGCTGGTGGTGGGCGGGATGAGGAAGCCGAACAGTTGGGGCACGACGATGTGGCGCTGCGTTTGCCAATAGGTCATGCCCAGCGACAGGGCGGCGCTGCTCTGGCCGCGCGGCACGCTCTTGAGCGCGGCGCGCAGGACCTCGCAGAAGTACCCGCCGGTGTAGAAGGCGGTGCAGCCGATGGCGACCGACATGGCCGAGGCCGGCACGCCCAGCTTGGGCAGCCCGAAGAACGACAGGTACACGAGGATCAGGTACGGGATGTTGCGCACCAGTTCCACGTAGGCCAGCGCCAGGGGGCGCAGCAGCGTGCGGGATTGCGCGGCATAGGCCGCGGCCGTGCCGATCAGGATGCCCAGCGGGATGCCGATGAGGCTGACCAGGGCCGTGATCCGCAAGCCCTTGAGCAGGACGGGAACGGATTCCCCGACGATAGAGAAATCAATGGGCATTGGGCAGCATCCTGGACACGCGGCGTTCGCACAGGCGCGAGGCGGCCGACAGGCAGAAAAGAATGATGAAGTAGACGGCGGCGGTGACGGTGAACACCTGCAGCGGCAGGTCGCTTTGCAGCGTGGCGTTGCGGGCCACGGTGGCCAGTTCCGGCACCGCGATGATGGACATGAGCGAGGACGCCTTGAGCAGGATGGTGAGCTCGCTGGTCAGGGGCGGGATCGCGCGGTAGAACACCTGCGGCAGCAGCACGTGGCGCCAGATCTGCCGGGTGCGCATGCCCAGCGCCCGCGCCGCGGCCACCTGGCCGGGCGACAGCGTGCCCAGCGCCCCGCGCAGGATCTCCACGATGTAGGCGCTGGTATTACAGGCGAGCGCGCCGATCCCCGCGGCCAGCGGCGACACCGAGATGCCCAGCAAAGGCGGCACCACGTAGTAGGCGATCAGCATGTGGATGAGGGCGGGCGTGCCGCGTATGGCGCTGACCCACAGCATGACCAGCCCTCGCAGCGGCCCGTAGGGCGAGAGGCGCGCCAGCAGCAGCGCGACCCCCAGGCCGATGCCGATGGCGAATGCCGCCACCGATGCCGCCAGGGTGATCGCCGTGCCCGAGACGACGCCGTGCAGGAACGGCGCCAGCGCGCCGTTCTGATTCAACCAATCCAGCATGGGAGTTCCGCCTAGATGGCGCCGTCGGGCAGGTAGTTGGCGCGCGGCGTGTCCATGGGGGCGCCGAACCACTTCTTCTGCAATTCCAGCAGCTGGCTGTTGGCGCGCAGTTCGTCGAAGGTGTCGTTGATGAACTGGCGGATTTCGAGGTCTTTCGGATTGGCCACCCAGGCCAGCAGCTTGGGCTGGCCGATCTCGCCGGCGATGCGGAAGGCGCCGGGCTGCTTGCGCATCTGGACGGCGGCGATGTTCGAGGGCATCAGCGCCACGTCCACGGTCTTGTTGGCCAGCGCGTTGGAGACGTCGGGATAGGCCTGGAACAGCTTGGTGTCGGCGTAGCCCTTGCCGTTCTTTTCCTTCAGCCGCTTTTCGAACTCCTCGGCGACCGGCTGGGAGGACGAGCCCATCTGGGTGCCGATGATCTTGCCGGCGATGTCCGTGTCCTGCTTGATGGACGCGTCGTCCACCCGCACCATCAGCACCGAGCGGACCACGCCGACGGGCTGGGTGAAGGCGAAGCGCCGGGCGCGTTCGGGGGTGATGCCCACGCTGGTGGCGACGAAGTCGAACTTGCGCGACATCAGGCCCGGCAGCAGCCCCTGGAAGGGCAGGTTCATCTGTTCCAGCCGCACCCCGAGCTTGGCGGCCATCAGCTGGAGGACGTCGTGGCCGTAGCCGACGACCTGGCCGTTCTCCACGAATTCAAACGGTTCGTAGGCGGCCTCGGTGCCCACGGTCAGCTTGCCGCGCTTCTTGATGTCGGCCAGCGAGCCGCCCTCGGCGAACGAGAGCGAGGGCAGGGCCAGGGTGGCGCCGGCGGCGAGCGTGGTGGCGACGAAGCGCCTTCTGGACAGGTTCTGCATGATGATTTCCCTTGTATGTCGTCATGGTTGCGGCGCTGGGCCGGCGGATCTCCGGGGAGTCCTTGCCAGGGTCTTTGCCCTTTGGCGCCAGTGCTGGGCAAACTGTATCTGCCGGGAAGGGTTGTTAAAAATGATTTTTTTAGTGGTATGGTTTCGAAATCCGATACCTTTCCAGAAGAAACGACCTTGTCCCGTCCCGAGTTCACCGAACGCGACCTGCGCTCGTTGCGCATCTTCTGCGCCGTGGCCCAGGCCAACGGCTTCGCCGCCGCGGAAAAGCAGCTGCACATGTCCAAGGCCTCCATCAGCCGGCACGTGCGCGAGGTCGAGGAAACGCTGGGGGTGCGGCTGTGCGACCGCGGCCCGTCGGGCTTCGAACTGACCCAGGCGGGCAAGGTCGCCCTGGAGCTGGCCCGCGACGCGCTGAAGTCCCTGGAACGCATCCGTCCCGAAATCGACGCCATCCGCGGCGTGCTGTCGGGCACGCTGTCCATCGGCATGGTGGAACACGTCATCACCGACGCCGACTGCCACATTCCGGTGGCGCTGGCCGCGCTGCGCGAGGCGGCGCCCGACGTCAAGGTCGAACTCACCGTCATGACCTTCAACGATCTGGACCAGGCGCTGCGCGAGCGCCGGGTCCAGATCGCCGTCCGGGGCATGTACCGGCGCGAAAGCGGGTTCAACTACCAGCGCCTCTTCATCGAGCGGCACCGCATTTTCGTAACGCGCGGCAGCCTGCCGCGGGTCCGCGAACTGCCCCTGGTATACCGTTCCCACCCCTTCGTGCACGACGCGCTGGGCGCCTACGGCTTCACCCGGGGCCCGGAAGCCACGGGGCTGGAAGCCATCGCCATGCTGGTGTCCACGGGCCACTATGTCGGCCTGCTGCCCCAGCATTACGCCGATTCGGTCTCGCGGCGGCATGCCCTGACGCGCCTGCCCGGCGGCCCCGCGTACGAAAACACGATCTGCGCCATCACCGAGGTCTCGCGGCCGGCCTCCCGGGCGGTGGAACTGTTCCTGCGCCTGCTGGAGCGCTTCCACCCGCCGCAATAGCGCGGGCATCCGGCGGGGCGTCATGCCCGGGGTCGTCGGGGAGGCTAAAATACCGGCTCGCGGCTTTTACCGGCCTTACGGCTTTCTTCATTCCCGCGCCCTGGGCGCCCATAACTATGAAAAAACTGACTGCACTTCTTCTCGTGTCCGCAACCGCGATGCTCACGGCTTGCGGCCCCGGCGACAACGCGCCCAAGGCCGGCGCCGAGGCGCCCGCCGCCGCCAAGAAGGTCGTCGTCGGCCTGGACGACAACTTCCCGCCCATGGGTTTCCGCGACGCGAACAACCAGATCGTCGGTTTCGACATCGACATGGCCAAGGAAGCCAGCAAGCGCCTGGGCCTGGAAGTCGAGTTCAAGCCCATCGACTGGAGCGCCAAGGAAGCCGAACTCAACGGCAAGCGCGTCGACGTGCTGTGGAACGGCCTGACCATCACGGAAGAGCGCAAGAAGAACATCAGCTTCACCGCCCCGTACATGGCCAACCACCAGATCATCATCGTGGGCAACGCTTCGCCCGTGAAGGTCAAGGCCGATCTGGCCGGCAAGGTGGTCGGCGCCCAGGACGGCAGCAGCGCTACGGACGCGATCGCCAAGGATCCGGTGGCCCCCCAGATCAAGGAAGTCAAGAAGTTCGGCGATAACGTCACCGCCCTGATGGACCTGGCCGCCGGCCGCCTGGACGCCATCGTCGTGGACGAAGTGGTGGGCCGCTACCTGATCAGCAAGCGCGCGGGCGAATACCGCGTCCTGGAAGAGAACTTCGGCACGGAAGACTACGGCGTCGGCGTGCGCAAGGACGACACCGAACTGCTGGGCAAGCTGGACAAGACGCTGGATTCGATGAAGCAGGACGGCACCGCCGCCCGCATCGCCACCCAGTGGTTCGGCGCCAACATCATCAAGTAAACGGCAGGAGACGCTCGCGGCCGGCCGGCCCGGGCGCCTGTCCCTGTATTTCGCGGCCCGCCGCGGCGCCACCGGGCGCCAGGCGGGCTTGCTCATGATTCCCTGTTGCCCTGGCGGCGCGAACCCACTGCATGGACTACGTACTCTCCCTCCTGGGGCCATTGGCGGAAGGCGCGAAAGTGACCTTGACGCTGTTTTTCATCACGCTGGCGCTGGCGGTCCCCCTGGGGCTGGTGCTCGCGCTGGTGCGGATATCCAAATGGAAGCTGCTGAGCCGCCTGGTCAACGGCTATATCTGGCTCATGCGCGGCACGCCGCTGATGCTCCAGATGCTGTTCATCTATTTCGCGCTGCCGTTCGTGCCCGTGGTGGGGGTGCGCCTGCCGGACTTCCCGGCGGCCGTGGTGGCCTTCGCGCTGAACTACGCCGCCTATTTCGCGGAGATCTTCCGCGCCGGCATCCTGTCGGTGGACCGCGGCCAGTATGAGGGCAGCAAGGTCCTGGGCATGACCTATCTGCAGACCCTGCGGCGCATCGTGCTGCCGCAGATGGTGCAGCGCGTGCTGCCGCCCATGAGCAACGAGACCATCACCCTGGTGAAGGACACGTCGCTCATCTACGTGCTGGCGCTCAACGACATCCTGCGCACGGCGCGCGGCATCGTGCAGCGCGATTTCACGACCACCCCGTTCCTGGTCGCCGCGGCCTTCTATCTCATCATGACGCTGGTCCTGACTTGGTTCTTCCAGCACATGGAAAAGCGCTATGCCAAATATGACCAGTAATCCCGAAGGCCGTCCGGTCATGATCCAGGCCCGGCGCATCGTCAAATCCTTCGGCGCCAACCGCGTGCTCGACGGCGTCTCGCTGACCCTGGCCAAGGGCGAGGTGGTGGCGGTGATCGGGCCGTCCGGCTCGGGCAAGAGCACCTTCCTGCGCTGCCTGAACCATCTGGAGACCATCGACGAGGGCAGCATCGAGGTCGAGGGCGAGTTCCTGGCCCGCGCCGGCGACGGCGGCCGCAGCCAGTACGCGCCGGACGCCGACGTGCGCCGCATCTGCCGCAAGATGGGCATGGTGTTCCAGTCGTTCAACCTGTTCCCGCACATGACGGTGCTGCAGAACATCATCGAGGCGCCGCTCACCGTCAAGCGCATGCCGCGCGGCGAGGCCGTCCCCAAGGCCGAGGAACTGCTGCGCAAGGTCGGGCTGCTGAACAAGCGCGACAACTACCCCGGCCGCCTGTCCGGCGGGCAGAAGCAGCGCGTGGCCATCGCCCGGGCGCTGGCGATGGAGCCGGACATCATGCTGTTCGACGAGCCGACCTCCGCGCTGGATCCGGAACTGACCGGCGAGGTGCTGCGCACCATGAAGCAGCTGGCCGACGAGCACATGACCATGCTGGTCGTGACGCACGAAATGGGCTTCGCCCGCGAAGTGGCGCACCGCGTGGTCTTCATGGACGACGGCCGCATCGTCGAGGAAGCCGATTCGCAGGAATTCTTCCGCGCGCCGCGCGAGGCGCGCACGCGCGAATTCCTGGCGCACATGCTCTGAGCGGAGCGGCGCGCTCATGCCAGTCTCCCAGTCCGGACAGCCGCCGCTGCTGCGCCTGCGCGGGCTGTACAGCCCGCGCCTGTCTCCGGTCAGCCTGGATCTCGCTACCGGCGAATGCGCGGCCGTCATGGGGCCGTCGGGCGCCGGCAAATCCCTGTTGCTGCGCCAGGTGGCCGATCTGGATCCGGGCTCGGGCGAGGTCGAATTGAACGGCCTGGCGCGCTCGGCCATGAAGGGCTTCGAATGGCGCCGCCAGGTGATGTACTGCCAGGCCGAGGCCGGCTGGTGGGAAGACCGGGTGGCGCCGCATTTCGCCGACCGGGCCAAGGCGGCGGCCGTGATGGCCAGGCTGGGCCTGGCCGAGGACAAGCTGGACGCGCTGGTCAACGAGCTGTCCACCGGCGAGCGCCAGCGCCTCGGACTGGTGCGGGCGCTGGCGCTGGCGCCGCGCGTGCTGCTGCTGGACGAGCCCACGGCCGCGCTGGACCAGGCCGCGACCGGGCGGGTCGAGGAGGAATTGCGGCGCTATCTGGATACCGGCGCGGCGATCCTGATGGTCACCCATAGCGAAGAGCAGGCGCGGCGCCTGGCCCGCCGCGCGTGGCGCATGGAGCAGGGCCGGCTGGAGCCGCTATGGACGTGATCAAGCTGCAGGCCCTGGACCTGGTGGTCGCGTCGCTGCTGGTGGTGCTGAGCGCGGGCATCTCGTTCGCGCTGCGCCTGAACATGCAACGGCAGGTGCTCTGGGCGGCGGCGCGCACGGTGGTGCAGCTGCTGCTGGTGGGCCATATCCTGCGCATCGTGTTCGCGCACGCGGCGCCCTGGCTGACGGCGCTGGTGGTCGCGGTGATGATGGCGCTGGCGGCGCGCGAAGTGGCGTCGCGCCCCAAGGCCAGGCTGGTCGGCCGCGGCAACGGCTGGGTCGGGGCCACGGCGGTGGCGGCCACGACGATCATCACGGTGCTGTTCATCCTGAACACGGCGCTGCGCCCGGACCCCTGGTACGACCCGCGCTACACCATCGCCCTGATCGGCATCGTGCTGGGCAGCGTGCTCAATGCCGCCAGCCTGGCGCTGGACGGCATGCTCTCGGGCGTGCGTCGGGAAAAGCTGGCGATCGAGGCCAGGCTGGCGCTGGGCGCGCCCGCGCGCCTGGCCTTCTCGTCGCTGCTGCGCGAATCCGTGCGGCGCGGCATCGTCCCCAGCATCAACCAGATGTCGGCCGCCGGCATCATCACCTTGCCCGGCATCATGACGGGCCAGATCATCGCCGGCATGGACCCGATCGACGCGGCCAAGTACCAGATCCTGCTGATGTTCCTGCTGTGCGGCGCCAGCGGCATGGCCGCGATCGGCGCGGCCTACGGCGCGATGCGCCGCCTCACCGACGAGCGCGGCCGCCTGCGCTTGGACAAGCTGATGCCGTAGGATGGGTGGAGCGCGAGAGTTCTTAAGAAAGAACCCAGGTATCCAGCGCGCGAAACCCATGCGGCCATGGGCAGACAGTGCCTGACACCGGCCGGAAAACAGTCCATTGCGGCAGCATGGGTTGCGCGCGTTGGGCGCATGCGTTCTTGCGTCGACGATCTCGCGCTTTACCCATCCTACAAAATTCCCCCCCAAACCGCGCAAGCAAAAAAAAACGGCGGCCCGAAAGGCTGCCGGCTTTTCATCGCGATCGGCGCGGCCTACGGCGCGATGCGCGAGCGCGGCCGCCTGCGCCTGGATAAGCTGATGCCGTCGGATGGGTGGAGCGCGAGAGTTCTTAAGAAAGAACTCAGGTATCCAGCGCGCGCAACCCATGCGGCCATGGGCAGACAGTGCTCGATATCGGCCGGAAAACAGTCTATCGCGGCCGCATGGGTTGCGCGCGCTGGGCGCGTGCGTTCTTGCGTCGACGATCTCGCGCTTTACCCATCCTACAAAATTCCCCCCCAAACCGCGCAAGCAAAAAAAAACCGGCAGCCCGAAAGACTGTCGGTTTTTCATCGCGACGCCGCCGTTTACGCGATGGCGGCGAGCTTCTGCTGATTTCCCTGCCGTGCGGCGCCAGCGGCATGGCCGCGATCGGCGCGGCCGACGGCGCGATGCGCGAGCGCGGCCGCCTGCGCTTGGATAAGCTGATGCCGTAGATTCTATGGTTTCACGCAAGCCTGGTTGGCGAGGAAGAGTTCTCGCTCGAAGGGTTTGCGTGATTTCCATACACCGAAGGCGATGCGCAAGAGCTTTCTGGCAATGATGTTCAAGGCTTGGGTGGTTGCCCAGCCTTTGGCGAGCAATGCCTGATACATGGGTTTGAAGGTGATTGATCTGGCGGCGGCGGTGGCGGCGTTGTAGGCGAGGCTGCGCAGGATGGCATCGCCCTGCTTACTGAGCTTTCTCATGCCTTTGTAGGCGCCGGACTCCTTGGGCCTGGGATCCAGTCCGGCATAGG